>OGRN01000667.1_pt1 | contig 32159 bp, 32 predicted proteins | sample 1553401 | NCBI WGS metagenome assembly OGRN01 (sample SAMEA2580096, study PRJEB22360) | human gut metagenome | biome: human gut; feature: human-associated habitat; material: faeces | place: Denmark | collected 2008/2010 | reverse complement strand
CGACGTGAAGATCCTGGGCACCATGACGGATTTCCAGTTTGTGGTCACCCTGATGTGAGGAGGACACCATGACAAAATATCGGCAAATTCTGCACGGCTCCACCAGCGAGTGTTTTATCAACGGGGAGCGGGAAGAGCTTTCCACCAAAATCGAGATCAAAATGACCGGCGACTGGGAGGACGGCAACTTCTGCGGTGAGTACGCCTCATTCCCGATCTATAACGGCTATAACATTGAGGGCACCATCACAAGCAAAAAGCACAACAGCGCCCTGGATCTGGCCATTGTGGAGGGCTACCGCACCGGGGTCATGCCGGACATCACCGTGATCTCCTCCCTGGGAAGGCCGGGCAGCGCCGCCCGGGAGCGGTGGTCCATCACGGACGTGGTCTTTACCGAGGTGGCCCTGGCCAACATTGAGGCGAAGAAGGCTGTAGAGCGGGAGCTGCCCTTTAAGGCGGTCTATGCCAAGAATCTGGAGGCGATCAACTGATGGCAAGAAAATTCAGCTTTGATGAGCTACTGGCCAAGCGGGAGCAGCGGGAGGCGGACCGGCTGAAAATCGGGATGCTGGCGGTGCCCGGCAGCGAGTGCGGCCTGGAGGCCCGCATGCCAAAGGACAAGGTGGTGCTGGAGCTGTTCGGGGAGCTGGCCGCGGCGAACGAAGGAACGGAGGCCCTGCAGTGCGGCAACCATGCCGTCTATGCCTGCTGTCCCCAGCTCTGGGACAAAAACCTGCAGACGGAGCTTGGTGTCCAGGACGACCCCATGCGCATTATGGATGTCCTGTTTACCGTGTCAGAGCAGAACCAGCTGGGCGGCCAGGCACTGCGGTTTCTGGGCCTGATTCCCGATCAGACGCCCCTGCGTCCGGATGAGGAGGAACAGAAGAAAGATCCCGCCCTGGAAACCGTAAAAAACTGATCGCCCGCGACCCTCTCCTGAGCCTCTTTGCCTTCTATGTGCCCCGGGGATGGACGCTGGAGGCGCTGAGCCGGACAAGTCCGGCGGAACGCGCCCTGCTGGAGGGGGCGCGGGCACTGTACTATGAGGAGCAGGTGACCGTGGGTGAGGCGGGGACCGCACTGGGGCTCGCCCGGCTCCTGCCGGGAGGTGACGAGATTGGCAGGTAAGGTTATCAACACAGTCCTGAACATGAAGGACAACATGTCCAAGGGACTGCTGGCCACGGCCAAGAACATTGAAAAGGTCAATCAAGGCTCGGTGTCCGCAACCCGGTCCGTCCTGCGTTTTGCAAATAAAGCAGGAACTGCAGTCACTGACTTTGCTAAGAAAACCATTAAATTCGGAGCTGCGGCCGCCACTGGCCTGGCCGCCGGGTTCCTGGCGCTGGATAACGCCACCGAGGAGTACCGGATTGCCCAGGGCAAATTAAACACCGCATACGAGGCTGCGGGATACAGCGCCCGGGCAGCTTCCACCGCCTACGGCGAGTTTTACAAGATCCTGGGGGATACGGACACGGCCACCGAGGCCTCCCAGCTGCTGGCCAAACTGACCCGCAGCGAGCAGGATGTGACCAGCTGGACGAGGATCGCCGCCGGCGTCAGCGGCACCTTCGGCGACTCGCTCCCTATTGAGGGGCTGATCGAGTCCTCCAATGAGACCGTCAAGACCGCCAAGGTCACCGGCGTGCTGGCGGACGCCCTCAACTGGGCAGGGGTCAATGAGGAGGCCTTCCAGTCGGCGCTGGATGGCTGCAGTTCCGAGCAGGAACGCGCCGCGCTCATCACCGATACCCTCAACGGCCTGTACCAGGAAGCGGCGGAAAACTACAAAACCCTCAATGGGGATGTGATGGAAGCCCAGCGTGCCCAGGCGCTCCTTACAGACGCCTACGCCCAGCTGGGCGCCATTGCGGAACCCATCATGACCACGCTGAAGACCATGGCGGCGGATGTTCTTACCGCCATGATTCCCTTCGTGTCCCTCATGGGCGAGGGGTTGCAGGGCGTGCTGAACGGCACCGCCGTAGCTGCCGAGACTTTTGCCGAGGGCATCTCCGGCCTGGTGTCTGTGTTAATGGAGAAGCTCTCCACCATTGTGCCGGTCATCGGGGAAGCCATCCTCGCCAGCCTTCCGGTACTGCTGGAAGCCGGGGTGAATATCATCGCCACCCTTGTCACCGGCATTGTGAACGCGCTGCCCAAACTGGCCGCAGCCGCCCTGTCCATTGTTCTCCAGCTCGTCACCAGTCTGACCGAGCTGGCGCCACAGCTTTTACAGGCGGCAATGCAGGTGGTGGCAACCCTGGCTTCCGGCATCGCTTCCGCACTGCCCCAGCTGGTTCCCACCATTGTGCAGATGGTGGTGCAGATCTGCCAGACCCTTATCGCCAATCTGCCCCTCATCCTGGACGCGGCTTTGCAGCTGGTTACGGGACTGGCCCAGGGCATCCTCAACGCCCTGCCGGTGCTTATCGCGGCCCTGCCGGAGATCATCAACGGCATCGTGACCTTCCTGCTGGACGCCATCCCCCAGATCATTGAGACAGGCATCCAGCTTCTGACCTCGCTGGTGGCGGCTCTGCCGGACATCATCGCCGCCATAGTCGCGGCTATTCCCCAGATCATCGAAGGCATTATCACAGCCGTTTTGAACTCCATTCCGCAGATCATCCAGGCGGGCATCGACCTGCTGGTGTCGCTCATCCAGGCGCTGCCCCAGATCATTACTACCATTGTAGCGGCTATCCCGCAGATCATCACCGGCATCGTAAACGCTCTTATCAACAGCATCCCTCAAATCATCCAGGCCGGTGTGGAGCTGCTGGTATCCCTGATTGCGAATCTCCCGACCATCATTGCGGAGATCGTGAAGGCAATCCCGCAGATCATCACGGGGATCGTTTCGGCCCTCGGTCAGGGCGTTTCCAAGATCGCCGAGGTGGGCGCCAACCTGGTGCGCGGCCTGTGGCAGGGCATCCAGTCACTGGCCGGATGGATCTGGGACAAAGTGTCCGGCTGGATCTCCGGCATCTGGGACGGTATCCTGGGCTTCTTCGGCATCAACTCGCCTTCCAAAGAAATGGCCTGGGTGGGCGAAATGCTGGTGGAGGGCCTTGCCGGTTCCATTGTGGACAACGGCGGTCAGGCGGTGAAAGCCGCCGAGGGCATGAGCAAGGACATCAACGGGGTCATGCAGGACCTCGCCAAGGATATGACCACGGCGCTGCCCACAGATTTCTCCGTGAAGGGCAGCATGGAAAACGCCATGGCCTCCGCTGTTTCCGGCGGCGCTGGGAAGAGCGGCTTCGTCCTGCAGCTGAACATCGGCACCTTCAACAACTATACCAATGAGGACATCCGGCAGCTCACCAATGAGATCATGGTGACCGCCGGCCAGTTTGCCAAGCGGAAAGGGGTGGTCTTCGCATGAACTATTTTGTGTATAACGGGGTTTCGTCCCTGGACATGGGGCTTCGCATTGAGAGCAAGAATGTGTTTTCTGCCCCGGAGTACGATGTGACCTTCCAGTCCATCCCCGGCAGAAACGGCGACCTCATCCTGCCCAATGGCCGCTACCCCAATGTGCAGGTGACCTATTCCGTGTTCCTGCCCGCCAAGTCCATCGCCGAACTGGCGGAGAAGATCACCAAGGTCAAGGAGGCCTGGCTCTATGGGGAGCAGAACGCCTACCACACCCTGTCCGACAGCTATGATACCCTCTACACACGAAAGGCGGTGTATTCCGGGAGCCTGGACATCGAGGATCAGCTCAACCGCATCGGTGTGTTCACCGTCAGCTTCTCCTGCCAGCCCTTCCGTTACAGTGTGGCGGGGACTGAGCCCATCACCCTCACACAGTCCGGCTCCACGGTGACCAACCCGGAGAGCTTTGAGTCTCTGCCTATCCTCACCCTCACCGGGGAAGGGACGGTTACCCTGACCATACAGGGCGGCGGTCAGAACAAGAGCTGGGTCTTTACCGGGCTGGACGGGAGCATCGTCTGCGACAGTGAGCAGATGAACTTTTACTCCGGCACGACCCCCATGAACGACAAGGTCAGCGGGGACGGATTTCCCAGGCTGCAGCCCGGCGTCAACACCATCTCCTGGGTGGGGACGGTGACCAGCCTGGTGGTACAGCCGAGGTGGGTGACACTATGATTCCGGTTCTGTTCAAAGCAAATGCGGTGGATTTCTCCACCTACGGCATCGGCGTGCTGGCCGATTGTATCTCCTGTGAGGTGACCGAGGAGCGAAACGGCACCTACGAGCTGGTGCTCCAATACCCCGTCACAGGGAGGAACTATGGGGAGCTGTCCTCTGAGCGGATCATCAAGGCCAAACCCAATGATACCGCCGATGACCAGGCCTTCCGCATCTACCGCATCACCACGCCCATTGATAGCGTGGTAACGGTGTATGCCCAGCACATCTCCTACGACCTCTCTAATATCGCCGCCTTGACCTGGTCCAGCGAGAGCATTTCACCGGCTCTTGCCATGCAGCGCGTGTTTCAGAACACCGCCACCGCCCACAGCTTCACCTGTCAGACAGACTACTCCGAGGCAAAGCCCTTCTCCGTGGCCAAGCCCCAGAGCGTCCGTGCTTGTCTGGGCGGCGTGGCCGGTTCCTTTCTTGATCTGTGGGGCGGCGAGTATGAGTGGGACAACTTCCACGTCATCCACCACCAGGGGCGCGGCCAGCATACCGAAGTGGTGATCGAGTACGGCAAAAACCTCACCGAGCTGGAGCACGACAGTGATATCACCGAGGTGTACACCGACCTGCTGCCTTACGCGGTGATCTCCGCCGAGGACGGGAGCGAAACGGTGGTCACCCTCACCGAGGTGCTGCTTCCCATTGCGGACACCACGCTGTCCCAGCGCAAGACCCTCATCCGGGATTTTACCGACAGCTTTGGAGAGGAAGAAGCCATCACCGAGGATGCTCTCCGCACCAAGGCGCAGACATATTTGGCGAACAATCCCCTGGGGGTGGAGGTTCCCGCGCTCACCGTTTCTTTCGAGCCGCTGTGGAAGCAGCCGGAGTATGCCGCCGTGCTGGAGCGGGTGTCCCTCTGCGATACCGTGACCATCCGGCATTCCGCTCTGGGCATCACCGCCAAGGCAAAAGTCATCACCACGGTTTACGACACCCTGGCGGAGAAGTATGTGTCCGTCACCCTGGGCAGCGGCAAGGCCAATCTGCTGAACAACGTCTCGGACGCCAAAGCCGGCGCGGAGGAAGCGGCGGAGAAGGCTGGTCGTTTCCCAGCACTGATGAACTCCGCCATCCAGAACGCCACCGACCGCATCACCGGTCAGCCCGGCGGCTATGTGGTGCTGCACACCGACAGTGAAAGCGGCCTTCCTTACGAGCTGCTGATTCTTGACCAGCCCTCCATCGAGGATGCGGTCAATGTCTGGCGGTGGAATGTGGAGGGGCTTGGCTTCTCCGGCAGCGGGTAAAAAACGCCCCCTCGGTGAGGTACAACGGCCCCTATGAAACCGCCATCACCGCCGATGGGCAGATCGTGGCGGATTTCATCACCTCCGGCTCTCTCATCGCCAACATCATTAAGGCCGGGGTGATCCAGTCCCAGGACGGTTCCTCCTGGTGGGATCTGGAAAGCGGCGAGGTCATGTTCAGCGCCTATGCCACCACGGACTCCCTGGAGGAGGTCAGCGGCAGGGTCAGCCAGTTCCAGCAGTCCATCGATGGGCTGAACAGCTATGTGGCCGACCTCACCGAGTCGGTGGAGGACGTCACCGGGGAGCTGACGGAGGAGCAGGAAAACCTCCGGCTCATCGAGGGGCAGATGTCCCAGCTTCAGCAGTCGGTGGACGGGCTGTCCCTCACCATGCAGGAGCAGTACAGCGGCGGCATCAACTTTGTCCGCAACTCCGCCGGCTTAAACGGCCTTTCCGATGACTGGACCTATGCCGGGACGATCACCGCCCAGCAGGGTGCGGAAACCAAGAACAGTACCGTGTCCAACTCCTGCTTCCAGCTTGCCGCCTACAGTACGCTGACCCAGGTGGTGGACAGCATCGTGCCGGGTCAGGCCTACCGGCTGACGGTGAAGGCCAAGAAAACCTCCACCTACAACGCCTATGTCCGGGCCGTCATCAACGGCGATACGGAGATCGACCTGTTCAATACCTCGGTGTCCTTTGAGTGGACGGAATACACCGCTCTGCTCCCGGACGTGCAGGACAGCGTCATCACCATCAAAATCTACTCCCGCGATGCCAGCCTGTTCGTCTCGGACATCATGCTGACGGAGGGGGCGTCTCTTCACAAATGGACGCCGGCGCCCAATGAGATTTACACCTCCGAGGTAAAGATCGACCGCCGGGGCATCGAGGTGTCCAACGCGGACTCAGCCCAGCGGACGGTCATCAACAATACGGAATTCTCCGGCTACTACAACGAGGAAAAGATTTTCTCCCTGAACAAGGATGAGACCATCACAAAGAAAACCACCGTGGACGGCGAACTCACGGTGGGCAAGACGAAGTTCGTCCCCATGGCCACAGCGTCCGAGGGGCTGAACATCGTGATTCTGGACTAAGGAGGTGGAGCAATGGCTCTCAGCGGCACATTTCAGAACTATCCCGTTTCCAGCTTCGGCCTGTACTGCGAGTGGAGCGGCGCACAGAGCGTGACCGCCAACTATACCGATGTCACCCTGAAAGTGTATCTGTCCTACTATACCCTTGATGTTGGGGCGAGAAGCGACTCCACCATCTCTATCAACGGCGTCAGCGAAACCTACACCGTACCCGCCATCGAGGATTACTCCAGCGGCTGGAAAAAGAAGCTGCTGAAGACCAAGACCGTGAGGGTCAGCCACAATGCGGATGGAACGAAATCCGGCGTGGCACTTTCCGCTTCGTGGCGGTTTTCCGGCACTTATTCCGGTGTGTCTATTGGAACTATTACAGCTTCCACCACCGTAACCCTGAATAGCATTGACCGCTCCGCTCCCACGGTGTCCTGCTCGGTTTCCAGCATCACTGCCAATGGGTTTAAGATCTCCGCATCCTCCTCGGCCACCGCCGACCTCTGGCAGTACAGCTTGAATGGGGGTACTTCCTGGACGCAGTTCTCCACCACGGCGGGGACCAGCGCCAGCGTCACCCTTTCCACGCTTTCGCCCAACACCACCTACTCGGTGCGGGTACGGGCAAGAAAGCGCGCCAACCAGGTGTATGGCACCTCTTCCACAATATCCGCCAAGACCCTGGGAGGCGCGGTGCTTTTAAGCTGCGGCAGTTTTGCGGCGGACACTGCTTCCATCAGCCTTTCCCTGCGGGTGACAGTGTACAATGCCGCTTACACCAACTATATCACCATCAAAAACGGTTCCACGACCTACCTGTCCCTGGCGGGGCGCATCTGGTCGGCGGGAACAGCTAACCGCACCATTACCCTGACCTCTTCGGAGCGGACAACGCTGCTGAACGCCATGGCCAGCGTCAAGTCCTTCACCGCCACCATCGAACTGGTAACCAAGAGCGGAAGTACCCAGATCGGCAGCGCATCCACCTGTACTTGCACCATCCGAACTTCACAGGCAAATTCGGGGCCGAGCATCTCCGGATTCACCTTCGCTGACAGCTACTCGACCACCACCGCCATTACGGACAACGACCAGGTGCTCATCCAGGACTACTCCCGGCTGACAGTCACCCCCGGAACCGCTACGGCGAGGAACGGCGCTTCCATCGTGTCCTATTCGGCGGTGTGCAGCGGCGTGACGAAATCCAACACCACAGGCGCGGCCCTCTCCCTGGGGACCATCGGCACATCCGGCACACGGGACATCACCCTAACGGTGACGGACTCGCGGGGATACACCGCATCCGTTACCCAGAGCGTCACTGTGGCGCCGTACTCGAAACCCAGGGTAAACTACGTGTCCCTGCGGCGCACCAACGACATCGAGACCGAGATGCAGCTCGTGTTCAATGGCAGCATTTCGCCCATCACGGTGGATGGGGCGCAGAAGAACAGCCTGCTCTATGCTCGGTACCGCTATAAGCTCACCAGTGCGTCCTCGTACAACAGCTACACCAGCATCCTTAGCTCGGTGACCGCCACCAGTTCCAGCTTCTCCTTTTCCAATCTGGAGCTGTGCAACCTTGATTCCGAATCGTCCTATGACTTCCACCTGCAGATCCGCGACCAGCTCAATTCGCTGACCTCGCTGGATCTGTATTTCGTTGTCTCCCAGGGCACGCCCCTGGTGGCGCTTCGCAAGAAGATGGTGGGTATCAATACCCCAAGCCCGGAGGCGGCGCTTCATGTGGTGGGAGACACACGCATTGAGGGGACGTTGATCCCGGATGACATCGACTACACCTTTGACAAACCCTACTTCGGCGTCTGCGAAACCGCCGCCGCCACACAGACAAAGGTGGTCACCTGCGATGAGTTCAGGCTGGAGAAGGGGGCGCTGCTGGCGGTGCAGTTCACCTACGCCAACACGGCAACCTCTCCGTCCATGAATGTGAACGGGACCGGGGCTATAGCCATCTGCGGAACGAACGGATACTACGTCAACGCAAATATGTGGACAGCCAACCAGATGGTGCATTTTGTGTATAACGGGACGTGGTGGATCGCACTGAACTGTCTCCCGGCTACCACCGCCCGGTACGGCATCACCATGCTGTCCAACAGCCTGAACTCTACCAGTGGTTCGCTGGCGGCGACGCCCTATGCGGTCAAAATGGCGTATGACCGGAATTCCTGGACGTCCATCTCGCTGACCAACGCCTTGGCGATTGCCTACGGCGGCACCGGTGCGAAGACCGCAGCGGCGGCTCGGACAAACCTGGGCATCAGCGCCACATCCCTCTACAACGGGACGCTGACCAGCGGGAGCATCACCTTCAATTACGGGAACTACAACTTCTATGTGTTCATAGGCCGGCCTAACAGCTCGGCGTCCCGTGCGTCCCTGGTGGTGCCGAAGATCATGCTGACTACCTCCGCTGTCTCCTTCCAGATCGCGGACGAGTCCAACTACAAATCCTTCAACCTGTCCTATTCCGGCTCCCTGGTGACGCTCTCCATGGGCAACGGCAACGGACAGATCAACCGTGTATTCGGGGTCAACTGAGGTGACGCCTATGAAAGTATTGCTGAACGAACAGGGCTATGTGGTGAGCTACGCCCTTGAGGGGGATCTGCTGGACGCTGTGGAAGCGGCGGAACCGGCTGACCTCTCTCATTTTGAGGAGCACTTTACCGCCTACCGGGTGCAGGACGGCGTCCTGGTCTTCGATGACGCACAGGCCGCTGCGGAACAGGCAGAGGCGGCGAAAACCGCATACCGTCAGCGGCGGCAGACGGAGTGCTTCCCCGTCATCAACCGGGGGCGGCTGTGGTATGACGCTCTCACCGGGGAGCAGCTCTCGGAGCTGAAGACCTGGTACCGCGCATGGCTGGACGGTACCAACACACAAACCATCCCGGAGAAACCGGAATGGCTGACATGAGGACAAAGGCGCTCCCGCCGGGGGGGCGTCTTTTCCATATTCAAATCAAAGGAGGACGAGACAATGAAATCAATCTGGGTCAGCATCCAGCTTGCCTTTTCCGCCCTGGGCGGCTTCCTGGGCTGGTACCTGGGAGGCGTGGACGGTTTTCTCTACGCGCTGATCGCCTTCGTGCTGGTGGACTACATCACCGGTGTGATGTGCGCCATCGCGGACAAGAAGCTGTCCAGCGCCGTGGGCTTTAAGGGCATCTGCCGGAAGGTACTCATCTTTGTGCTGGTGGGCATCGGCAACCTGGTGGACGTGTATGTGCTGGGAGAGGGCGGCGCTCTGCGCACGGCGGTGATCTTCTTCTACCTGTCCAATGAGGGCATCTCTTTCCTGGAGAACGCCGGACACCTGGGCCTGCCCATCCCGGAGAAGCTGAAAGACGTGCTGGAACAACTGCATGACAAAGGAGGAAACGACAATGAATCTGCATAAACTGATTTTCACCAACAACGCCTGCTACAAGGCGGGGCGCCGAATCACCCCCAAGGGCATCATGGTACACTCCACCGGCGCCAACAACCCTTGGCTCAAACGCTACGTGGGACCGGATGACGGACTGCTTGGCAAGAACCAGTACAACAACCACTGGAACCAGTCCATGGACCGGGAGGTGTGCGTCCACGCCTTCATTGGCAAGCTGGCTGATGGGACTGTGGCAACCTACCAGACCCTGCCGTGGGACTACCGGGGCTGGCACTGCGCCGGTTCCGGCAACGACACCCACATCTCTTTCGAGATCTGCGAGGATTATCTCACGGACGCCGCCTATCTGGACAAGGTCTACAACGAGGCGGTGTATCTCTGCGTGTATCTCTGCGAGCTCTATGGTCTGACAGAGCAGGACATCATCTGCCACTGCGAAGGCCATGACCTGGGCATCGCGTCCAACCACGGGGACGTGCTGCACTGGTGGCCGAAGCACGGGAAGAATATGGACACTTTCCGTGCGGCGGTCAAGGACAAGCTGGGCGGCTCTGTGCCGGACACGCCTGTGGAGCCGGAGCAGCCCGGCGGTAAAATTAAGGCCGGCGATCTGGTGACCATCACCGGGACGAAGTACTACGGCGGCCAGACCATCCCCGCCTGGGTGCGGAAGCAGAAGTGGTATGTTTACGAGGTTTCCGGCGACCGTGCGGTCATCAACAAAAACGAGAGCGGCGCCAACGCCATCATGTCTCCGGTGCGGGTCTCCGACCTGGCGCTGGCGGGGAGCGCGGCGGTGACCTACCGCGTCCACACCGTAGTCAAGGGCGACATCCTCTGGGGCATTGCCGAGAAGTATCTGGGCAGCGGCGTTCGCTACAAGGAGATCAAGGCACTCAACGGCCTTGACGGCGACACCATCTACAGCGGTCAGAAGCTGAAGATCCCCAACTGAATATCCGCCCAGCCGAAGGGGTGCAGTCATGTTTTTCGTGGCTGCACCCCTTTATTTTTTTGTCATCCTCATATTTGCCCTTTTCCGTGGCTGTAAGGTGAGAAGTGCCTTATGCCTCTCGGAAAGGGGCTTGTTATGACAGAAGCCGAAAAGCTCAGAATCCATAAACTCAGTCAGGAAGGGCTGGGGTATAAGAAAATCGCCGCCGCCCTGGCCCTGCCGGTCAACAGTGTGAAAACCTACCTCCGCCGCCATCCCGCTGGCGAGAATGCCGCTGCCGTTCCAGACATCTGTGAGAGGTGCGGGAAGCCCATCATCCAGACACCCCACCGAAAGCGAAAGCGGTTTTGCTCGGACTCATGCCGCATCTCCTGGTGGAACGACCATCCCGACAAGGGTGGAAAGCGCACCCTCTACACCTTTAACTGCGCCTATTGTGGGCGCTCGTTTCAAAGCGGTGCGAAAGTCCGGCGTTACTGCTCCCGCACCTGCTATGCCGCAGCTCGGAAAAAAGGCGGTGAGCGCCGATGGATGAGCTGTACCAGCGGCTGACCGCCTATCAGACCGCCATGAGCCTTGCCAGGAATATGCTCCGCCAGGGCATCATCAGCGAGGATGACTACTGCAAAATTGATACAATTATCGCCAAAAAGCACGAGGTATCTTCGTGTAGTATATTCCGCTTTGAATCGCCGAAATCGCTGGATAACAGGCCCTTTGAGAGGTAATATGCACTGGACAAGGAGGTGACGGAATGGCAAGAACCATTCAACAAATTTCATTCCCCGCACCCATGCGGCCCAGCCTGAAGCGGGTCGCAGCCTATGCCAGAGTTTCTTCCGGGAAGGATGCCATGCTGCATTCTTTGTCATCGCAGGTGAGCTACTACAGCGCGCTGATCCAGAAGCACACTGGCTGGCTTTACTGCGGGGTCTACGCCGATGAAGCGTTCACCGGCACCAAGGACGGCCGGGATGGGTTTCAAAGCCTGCTGGCTGAGTGCCGCGCCGGAAACATCGATATGGTCATCACGAAATCCATCTCCCGCTTTGCACGGAACACGGTGACCCTGCTGGAAACCGTCCGGGAGCTGAAAGCTCTGGGGGTTGACGTTTATTTCGAGGAACAGAACATCCACACCATGAGTTCGGACGGAGAGCTGATGATGACCATCCTGGCTTCCTACGCACAGGAAGAGAGCCGCTCCGCCAGCGAGAATCAGAAGTGGCGGATTCGCCGGGGCTTCGAGCGCGGTGAGCTGGTCAACCTTCGCTTCCTGTTCGGGTACAAAATCGAGAAGGGCCGCGTGGCCGTTGACCCGGAAAAGGCAGCGGTAGTGCAAGAGGTATTCCGCAGGGCTTTGGAGGGAGAATCCCTTACCAGCCTGGCCATCGACCTAAACCGGAGAGGGTTCACTGGTGTTCTGGGCGGAAAGTGGAACTCCATGCGAATCCGGGAGATGCTGTCCAATGAGAAGTACCTGGGCAACGCGCTCCTGCAAAAGCAGTACCGGAACAACCATCTGGAGAAGAAGGAAATTCCGAACCGGGGTGAGCTGCCCCAATACTATGCGGAGGGCACCCATGAAGCTATCATTGACCAGGCCACTTTCGATGCCGCCCAGGAGCTTCTTACCGGAATTACGGAGAATAGCCCGGTCAAGCGGCCCCGCCGGCGGTCGGCCTTTACCAGCATGATTACCTGCACGGTGTGCGGTCGCAACTACAAGCGATGTACCGGCGGAAAGCGACATTTCTGGAACTGCCCAACTGCGGTGCAGACAGATCTGCCTTCCTGCGGCACATCCCAGATCCCGGAGAAGGTGCTCTACGACCTTGCCGCCCAGGTACTCGGCCTTTCACAGTTTGATGAGGGCGTCTTCCTGTAAAGAGTCAAGGGCATCGATGCCCCCCCGGACAAGACCCTGGTGTTCCATTTCAAAGACGGCTCCACGGCAGAGCGGCATTGGGAACACATATCCAGGGCCAAGAGCTGGACGCCGGAAATGAAGGAAATCGCCCGGCAGCGGGCGCTGGCGCAAAGGAGGGGTGAGAAATGGCAAGAGCCGTAACGGTCATCCCGCCCACCATTCAGCCCATCACGCACCTGGCGCGAAACGCTGTGGTGCGCCGGCGGGTAGCGGCCTATGCCCGTGTCTCCACCTCCAGCGAGGAGCAGCTCACCAGCTACGAAGCCCAGGTGGACTACTACACCCGCTTCATTCAGTCCAAGCCAGAATGGGAGTTCGTAAGGGTCTACACCGATGAAGGCATTTCGGCGGTGAACACCAAAAAGCGCGAGGGCTTCAACCAAATGGTGCGGGATGCGCTCGATGGGAAAATCGACCTCATCGTGACGAAATCCGTCAGCCGGTTTGCCCGGAACACCGTAGACAGCCTGGTGACCGTCCGTAAGCTGAAAGAGAAGGGTGTGGAGGTCTACTTCGAGAAAGAAAACATCTACACCCTGGACAGCAAGGGCGAACTGTTGATTACCATCATGTCCTCCCTGGCGCAGGAGGAGAGCCGCTCCATTTCGGAGAACGTCACCTGGGGACAGAGAAAGCGTTTCGCCGATGGAAAGGTCAGCCTGCCGTACAGCCACTTCCTGGGCTATCGGAAGGGCGACAACGGTCTGCCGGAGATTGTGCCGGAGGAAGCGGAAACCGTCCGCTGGATTTACAGCCTGTTTCTCAGCGGAAAGACCACAGGTTCTATTGCCAGCCTTCTTACCAGGGAAGGGATACCCCCCCCCGCCGGCAAGAAAAAGTGGGCGGCAAGCACGGTGGAGAGCATTCTCAAAAACGAGAAGTACAAGGGCGATGCCCTCCTGCAAAAAGCGTTCACGGTGGATTTCCTCACCAAAAAGCAGAAGAAAAACGAAGGCGAGGTGCCGCAGTACTATGTGGAGAACAGCCATCCGGCCATCATCGACCCCGCCGAGTGGAAACTGGTGCAGCGGGAGCTGGAGCGCAGGAAAGCCATCGGGCGCAGCTACAGCGGTAACAGCATCTTTTCCTCCCGCCTGGTCTGCGGAGACTGCGGCGGTTACTTCGGCTCCAAGGTCTGGCATTCCACCGACAAATACCGGCGCACTATCTGGCGGTGCAACAGCAAGTTCACCGGAGAAGAAAAGTGCCAGACACCGCACCTGACCGAGGAGGAGATCAAGGCTCGGTTCCTGGACGCCTTCAATGCGCTGGTAGCGGACAAAGAGCGGCTGCTGGACGAGTGCCGCACCATGCAGGCGGCGCTCACCGATACCGGCTCCCTGGACAGCGAGATAGCGGCGCTCCTTTCCGAAATGGAGGTGGTGGCCGAGCTAACCAAGCGGTGCATCGAGGAGAATTCCACCACGGCGCAGGACCAGGCCGCTTACCTGGAACGCTACAACGGCCTGGCAGAGCGGTACGAAACCGCCAAGGCCAAGCTGGAGAAGCTCCAGGCGACAAAGGCTCAGCGGGAAGCCAAATCCGAGGATATCGGCGGTTTTATGTTCGAGCTGGCGGAGTACGGCGATTCCATCACCGAGTTCGATGATCGACTCTGGCTCACGGTCATCGACACCGTGACCGTCCACCGGGACGGGCGGCTGACCTTTAAGTTCCAGACAGGGCATGAGATTACGGTTTGACCGCAGAATAGCGCCAAGCCCACAGGTGTAGTGGCCTGTGGGCTTGGCTGTTTTTTTACTGGAAATGTGCGACTATCTGTGCTAAAATAAGCACTGTAGGTAGTGCCCTTCTATTTAAGGTAGGGTGCGGAGTTGAGGAGTGCAAAACGTATGGAGGATTCCGTTCAAATTAAAAAGTTTGAGTTCTCTGATATACCGCAATTCGGTGATCTGTGTGATGATTCAGAATGGTATTCTCCACAAGTTAAAGCGACAACAGGGGCTTTGCTACGCTATAAAGAGTACCGGGATAATTGCTTTGTCGCATATGAGGGAACAGAGCTTGTCGGTTTTATATATGGCGGAGTTCTCTGCGATACCTTGTACCCGCAGTTTATGTTTGTGAAAGAGAAAAACCGGAAGGCTGGCATAGGGAAACGTCTTATGTCAGCATTGGAGGAATCCTCACACTGCGGCGTTTCTTTAATTTTCTACCATAAAACGCTTGAGTCTCATTATCAGAATGAAGGATATGAAGTTGGGACAGAACTGCGGGTAGCAATAAAAGAGCTGCTACCTCCGCAGGGTTAGTTCGCTCGGCAGTTGAGTTGTTCTTTGCTTTTGAGGTGGACAGAGTGAACCCCTCTCGGTTCGGAGTGAACCCCCTTTACACAAAGTGAACCCCCTGACGCAAAAAGGGGTTCATTTGTATCACAATTAGGGTCATTTGCCACATTCGGGAGATCTCGTTTTGAGATCTCCCGAGTTTTTTATACACTCAGGAAGCGCGATAGTACACACTCCTGTCCCCTTCTGGATGCAGGAAGTCGAAGAACTGTATCACACTGATGTTGAGCTCTACTTCGATTTCAAAGTTCTTGCCGATATTTACTCGATCAATGAGCTGCCGCAGGATCATCTTCTTACCCTCGATGCTGCTTCCCGCATACAGGTCGGCCCAGGTCATGATCTTATCATACTCCTTTTGAATAGCAACGGCAGAACTCTCCAGATCAGCCGCTTTTGCTTTGGCCTGTTCCAATTCCTGTGCCAGATCCAACAGTTTGTTCCGGGTTTCCTCTATCATCTCACCGAGAATATCTGCTCCGAAACTGCCAGTCCCGTTGATGGTCTTGATGATCTCTTTTTTGTAGCTTTCCAGCTCCCGCTCCGTGGCGGCATGGAGCTTCTCCAGATTGGCCACCGAACTGTTTGCCAGTTGAAGTTCCTTCTCCCGTTGCTTTTGAATGAGCTGGCTCCTGGGGGCAGTCTTCATCCGTTCAAAAAGCCGAATAACAATCTTATCAACGATGCCGTCCAGTTTCTCGCCGGAGTATCCGGTCTGACCATCACAGTCCTGAGGATGGCGGATCTTGTAGTGGCAGGCGTAGCGGATGCGGGTTTCCCGCTTGGGCTCACCCTTGGCACGTCTGCCGCTGCTGGTGGTCAGCATCAGCTTGGAACCGCAGTGGGCACAGTAGACCATTCCGGAGAGTAGCGCCTTCCCCTTGGAGTTAAAGGGCACCTCATTGTGGTGCATTGTCCTGGCCTCCATCAGCTCCTGTGCCCGCTCATACAGATCCAGAGGAACGATTTGCAGCTCTGGAAAGATTTCTGAGCGTGTTTCCCCACTGCGCAGGATGCCTACATACATGATGTTCTTCAGCATTTTGATGATGGTGGTATTGGCGAAGTTGGTTCCCTTTCGATTGAGATAGCCGTTGTGATATAGCCACCGGGACAACCGCTGTGCGCCGAAGCCCTCATGGACATATTTTTCAAAGATGATGCGCACCACAGCGGCTTCATCCGGGTCAATCAGAATTTCGTTGACTTCATGATTCTTTTTATTGAAGCGCCCCTGCTTTTCCAGGCGGTATCCATATGGGACAATCCCGCCACGGAACCGCCCCTCCTGCACGATTTGCGACAGGCGGGTCTTTGTTCGGGCGGAGGTTTTGAGGCTCTCACCGGAGGCCTGCCAATAACGGATGTAGTTCAGCAGTTTGTCGATATGATCATCCATCTTCTGCTGCCCTTCCATTGCGCTCCACACTTCGATTCCGTTGCGGATGAACCACTCCACCACGAAGGGCGTCTCATCATCCCGCCGCCCCAGGCGGTCGAACATGAACACCAGCAGGATGTCAAACTTCCGTTCCTCAGCGTCCTGGCGGATCTCCTGAATGGCGTCACGGTCAGCGGCAGCCACCTTGAAACCCGAGACACCTTTTTCCGCAAATTCTTTGATGATCGTCCATCCCTGGCTTTCCGCAAATTCACGGCAGTATTGTTTCTGCATCGGGATATCATCTTTTTCTACCTGTCCTTTGGTAGAGACTCGATAGAGGCAATATACTCTCTTGTTTTTTTCCATGATTGCACCTTGTCCTTTCTGGTGTAGGACTGCGGTGCATATGGTTTGCTGTTCATTCAGTTGTCAAGGTTCATATGCACACACAGTATCCCACACCACTGGTAAAAAGTCTACTGAATCAAGCAGGCTTGTTCAGATTTTCAAAGTCCTGCGCCATCAACAGTGTCTGCTCAATTTCCGACACTGTGCCAGGTTGTGTAACGGTGTTTTTGAAGCGGAGAGCAACAATCAGTCCGTCCACTTCCATCGTGATATATTCTGTCGGCTCAGAGTATCGGGGATGCTCCCGATCATACATTGCCTGCTGATAACTCATGTGATCATCCTCCTTTACATAGTCTGCTGCCAAGTCTGTTCTTCTTCGTGATCGTCCTGGGCGTGGCCCTGGGCGATTTTCTTTTGCTGCTTCTTGCGGAGTGTTTTCCTGTCTGTGTGCGGGCGCATGGTGGTGCTGTCCATCACGGGAGCATCAGGCTGAGACTGCTCCAGACGGTACCCAAGACCCACCACAGCAGAAGCAACGCTGCCGTCCCCATCAGCAGGACCGCCCATGTAGGACCATCCAGGTGCGGCAGCCGCAGTCTGGGCAGCCTGATGCCGGGCAGAGAAAAACGCTTTTCGTTCCGCTTCCCAGCCTGTTCGCTCATCTGCTCCAGATGCTTCACCGCTTTCAGCAGTTCGTCCATCTGCGTCCGAGTCGGAAGCTGCGCCAGCAGTTCGTTGACCTTCTTCAGATAACCAGTCTGTCTCTCGGTGTGGTACCCCAGCGTGCAGAGGCTGCTCAGCAGTTCCTCCCACTCCGCTTTCATGGGATGCACTTCGGGAGGCGTTGTCAGCTCCTGTGCCGGGAGCTGCGGCGTGGTCTGTACCATCTGCGCGGGACGGTTCTTTTCCAACAGTTCGTCCATAGATAATTTCTTTTCTAATCCTGAATTCATATTCCATCTTCTCCTTCAGATATTTGTCCCCGAACAGCAAGCGGTCACGGCACCGCCAGCCGCTTGGCGTGGTGTAGGTGATGTTCCGCCGGGATTCCTCCCAGCGAACCCTATAGCCCTCGCTCTCCATCAGTGCAATGAACTCCTCCCGGCTGGAAGCGTGGCGCATGCAGTCGTTGATGAGATTCATGAGCTGCAGCTTCTTGCTCTGGCCACGGGCCGCAGTGTGATACTCACCGATCGTCATGGTCTTGTTTTTCCGCCTCCTGTCCTTGGGCTGGAACACAGGAAGAGAAAATTCTATGCAGACCTGGTCGTTGCGCTGCCGCAGTTCCTGGAGCTGCTCCTTTGCGATGTGCAGTTTCTTTCCCGTATCGAAGTTGACCGAGTTGATGAGAAAGTGAGAATGGATGTGTTCCCGGTCTGTGTGGGTGCAGACCAGGACTTCATAGCCCTCATAGTACTCAGCCAGCTTCAATGCCGCTGCATGAGCGGTGACCGGGTCGACCGCTTCACCTTTCGGGAAGCTCTGCACCATGTGGTAGAACAGTACGCCATCCGTTTTGTGATGCAGCCGCTTGGTGGTCATGAAGTCCGCGTAGACAGATTCCGGCTGGCAGTTGATGCCTGTGACCAACTGTTGACCGTCACACTCGGTTTTCTTGTTCTGCATGGTGTACCGCATCACAGCTCCTATGCACCCGGTGGTCTGGCCCCGCTTATAATTGGTGAAGCTGATGATCGCCATTTCTCACCACCGCTTTCGTTCCAGGATCAACCGGACAGCAGCACAGAGTTCAGAGAACGCCTGGCGCACACTGTCCAGATTGATCACCGTGACGCGCCCCATGTGCGCCAGGGTGACAAGCTGATTCAGATTTCTGCCGATGGACTTCAGCTCCTTGAGCACTTCTTTCAGTCCATCGACGACCACTACCTGCTTTCCCAGACAGCTGGCCGTCACATAATCGCTCATGGACATCCCGGAGCGTTTCGCCAATTTCTTGATGGCCTCCCGGTCTTCGGATGCCATCCGGGTGCTGAATTTGATATCTTTTTTCATGTGGTTTCCTCCAGTCTTTCGTAAAAATGGGGTGTGGGGCAGCGCCCCGCAAACAAGCGGAAGACGGGCGGCGGCTGTGCCGGTGACCAGACAAACGCGATGCTGGCCACCTCCAAGGAGGTGATTCTCCCGAGCCGAACACCCGCACTCCTCCTTCGGCCACAAACGGCCCAACACGGCGTTTTTCTTGCTTTGCGGGGGTTTACTCGCCATACTCGGAAATCGCCCGCAAATCGCCGCACAGCGCCCCGGCAGGGTCAACAGGGTCGACCGCCGGGACACCCTGGGTATCGTCACTTCCGGCACGGCGCAGCCCGATAAGCCGCTTTCCGTTGCTGCGGCGCACCACAACGGAAATGCCGATTTTGCTTAGTGCGTCAAGGTTTTGCAGGATCTGTCGGGACACCTTCTTGGGCGAGATGCGCTCCACGCCCACAGGGTCGATTCGTTCAGACAGATCCGTGGGAGTGCCGATAAATTCGGTTCGGTCACGCATCAGTTCGGAGAGAAGATAGACGATGCGGTCGCCCAGCAGCTCCGGCTGTGTCCGGCTGTCCGACACCAGCTCCCACACATTTTCACCGTTGCGCTCCAGCGTCAGTTCCCGATATTCAATGTCACGGCCAATACAGGAGAGCTTCGCCCTGCCGCTGCCCCGCCGTTCCTCCACCAGCGTGAAGCTGGAATCCACCGCACCGCTGATGGCGGTGGTGCCGGAGATGCGATTGAACACATCGTCAGCTGTTTCCTTCCGCAGATGATGGATCAGCAGGATAGCGATGCCGTGGGCATCCGCGATCCGCTTTAGAGCAGAGAGGTCTCGGTAGTCGTTGGCGTAGGTTGCGTCGCGAGCCGGACGGACCATCTGCAGCGTGTCGATGATGACCAGTACCGTGTCCGGGTGGGCAGTGAGGAATGTTTCCACCTGCTCCTCCAGCCCCTGTCCAATGAGGTCGCACTCCGTGCAGAAGTGGACGCTGCTTGGTGCGTCCTCCGTGATCTCAAAGAGCCGGTTCTGGATGCGGAGAACGGAATCCTCCAAGCAGAGATAGAGGGTGGTGCCTTGCTTCACGGACATCCCCCAGACCAGTTCGCCCTTGGCCACCATGACGGACAGCCACAGAGCCAGCCAAGACTTGCCCACCTTTGGGGAGCCTGCCAGGATGTGCAGGCCCTGCGCAAGCAGGGTGTCCACCACAAAATTGGGCGGACGCAGGGGCTGGCTCATCAGGGCCGCTCCATCCACCGTGCGAAGCGGCAGGATATTTTTGTTCATGAATCATTCCTCCTTTGTTCTGAGTATGAAAAAGGCGCCCACCGCAGTGAGCGCCTTTCTCGAAAGGAGTTTTTCCTTTCACTTGATTATTGGGGGTATTTTGATAAAATGAGAATATCGTAAGACAGGCAGAAAACAGATATAGGACAGAGGGGGTGGCCCTATGCCACTGGGAAGCAGGCAGAACAACAATTTCCTGCATCTGATAATGGATGTCTGGCGGGATCAGATCTTTTTCAACGAGACTGTCTACCCGACCGGCCACTTTGCCGCCGAACTGTTGAATGTTCCCGAGGAGACTATGCGGGAGCTGGTCACCCACGGCGGGGCCATCAGCCATCAGGTGAAGGCCCTGGCCTTGGTCGGGCGGAGTGAATTTATCAAACTGCTGGACGGGACCCGCACCTCTCTGGAGAAGCTGTTGGACGCCCTGTGGCGCTGTCCGCCATACAGCCTGATGGACAAAGGGCAGGAGTTACACACTTTGGAGGTGCTGTTTTCCCCAGCCTCCCACAACGATCTGCTGAAGCTGGATTCGCCTGCTCGGGAATTTTTCTTACGCTATCTGGTGGCTGCTTTCAGTATCCCCCTGGGTATCCAGCACTTCGCTGTGGCGGCACGATATTTTGAGGAGGGCTATCTGCGGCGGCTGAAGAAGCGGACGGAGACCTACTTCGCCATGGCCGCCCACGACTGCTTCAACAGTGAATGGTTCTGGAGTATGATGCGTGATTTGCCGGTACCGGATATTGAGCCATTCACCATCACACCAGAGCTGAGATCCTCCTATGTCTTTGCCCGGCACCCAAAGCAGGAAAAGGAAACCGTATTTGTGAACCGGTATTTCTTTGACCATGTCATAAGCTTCTACATTTTTGACCTGATGAACGGACTGCAGCACGGCCATGCGCCCAGCCGGTGCTGCGGCTGCGGGACATACTTTCTCACCACCAACGGCTATATGCCAAAATACTGCGATGGCATTGCACCCCAAGACCCCCGCATGACCTGCCGGCAGTACGGCGCCATGATGCGGCAGAAGGAGCAAAACAAACAGCACCCGGTCTACCGCCTGTTCACCACCCGCACCAACACCATCCGCAAGCACCAAAGATCTCCGATGAGCTGCGCAATGAAGCGCTGTATGTGGCGGAGAGCCTGCGGGATAAGGCACTCATGGACAACGACTATGCCGCCAGCGGCTATGCCCGCGATATGGAGCAGGAAGCGATCTATGCCCAGGCGAGAGCGCGCCTTGCCCGGGAGGAAAAGCCGTGAGTATGTACCGCTGCGACGATCTCTGCCCAAGCAACGAGGAGCTTGCCCTGCGGATACAGAATGGCGATCCGCAGGCCGCACCGCTCCTGCTCTCCCAGAACGAGGGATACCTGACCATGCTGGCCGCAAGCTACTGCGAGCAGTTTTCTCAGGACTTTCTGGTGGACGACCTCAAGCAGGAGGGTGCGCTGGCACTGCTGGACGCGGCGCGGCGGTTTGACCCATCCATGGGGACCAAGCTGCTGACCTATGCGACCTCCGCCATCGAGACGGCCATGCGGGACTGCGCCGCCCAGGGTTCTTTCTCTCTGTCGCTACCGCTGGACCGTTACCGCCAGCTGCGCCAGGTGGCATTTCTCTATGCCACGCATGAGCGAGATGTCGAAACGGATCTACTGCCAGCCATTCAGGAGAAGCTGACGGTCTCCGCCAAAGTCGCCAGGCGTCTGCTGGAAGAATACCGCACTGTGTTTCATATCGAGTCTCTGGGCGAGGGCGTCTTTGACCTGGGGTATGGCGGCGACCCGGCCAGGGCCTACGACCGCTCCATGCGCCGGACGCTGCTCCTGCAGCGCATGAAGGAGGTGCTGAGCCCCAGAGAGCTGAATTTGGTGCGCTGTTATCTGGTGATCGGCCAGCCCAACGAGCAGAGCATGACCTTTCAGGAATTGGCCATCCGGCTCAACTACAACGGCCCCAGCAGCGCGGAGAAAGCTTATAAGAGCGCCATCCGGAAACTGAAAAAGCAGTTGAACGGCAGCGCGTATGGCCAGTGGCTCTCCATCCAGAAAGCCATTCACAGAGCTAAAGCGGAGGCGGAGAGTGATTCTGGTTACTATGTGCCGCCGCAGACCACCTGGCTGGACGAAAAGGAGCTGACGGAGCGGTTTCTCTGTGAAGTTGTTTCGCTGATCCACGTCCATGAGATCTTCAGTGACGCATTGGAGCAGAATGCAGAATAAGCAGTGCGGCACCAGGCTTTGTCCTTATACCGCACTGTTTTTTATTTATTCCATGATCCTGATTTTATTGTCATTCTCGTACATATCCTCGGCGTATTCCGCATGGTTGGGTCCTTGGCCTTTTATCCAGCCGAAGTCCGGCACATAGACCATGTTGTCCGGTTCGCTGTCAGGTGCCGGGGTAGGTTCTGGTTCTTGTGGGGGTGTGACATCCTGTTCAGGTAGAACCGGTACTTTACTCGATGGGGGCATTTGAGCAGGCGATGGCTCCGGGACAATGTCCGCTTCCTCGACCAGTTCCGGCAGTGTTGCTCCTGCCTTTTCTTCCTCTGGCGGTATGACTTCTTCCATCTCTACTATCTCCGGAACTTCGGGCTGTGTGGCGATTACAGCGGCTGGCGTGGGCAGTGCGGTTGTTTCCCCGGCTGGTTAATTCTGTGGCCACATAGCCGCACACAGGGCCAGACAGGCTGCGAATGTTGCAGCAGTGATGATTCGTTTCTTCATATTGCTTCCTCCATTCCGGACATGGAAAGAGAGCTCGATCTCTTCGACGTACAGCGAGAGACTGAGCGCTCATTTTCATATTGATTCAGTTCCATGGAGAGCTGCCACGCCAGCTCAAATCCAGAGATAAAGCTGTCGATGGAGCGTTCCTCCGCCATCAGACTCTGGGCATCTATGATTCGTAGTACCAGCCGCCGTTCCGGCTTCTCCAGCACTTGAATCAGTGCTTGGTGGCATTCTTCCACTTCCTGCTTCTGCTCCGAAAACTCGGGTGGGGTATAGAAGCAGTTATACAAATCCTTGAGTCGTGTTTTCATGTGTTGCACCTCCCGGTAGCAACACACAATACCACAGGATTAAAAAATGGTTACTGATAATTTGTATTTTCCCGAGAACTATTAACCAGCAAATGATGCTTTTGCTGGCTAACTGTTGAAAAAACCATATTCTTCATCTCCTGTGATTGATATCAGTTCTCTCGCTATTCTTAGTCCTTCTTGTAGTCCTAAACTACGATTTTCGACTATCTTGGTTGTATACAGTAGGCATGCTACCTCAAACCAACACTCAAAGAGTTTGATTTGCTGGGGAGAGAGTGTGTCTGTGAGCTCTTTAAAAGAGCGTTCATATTTTTCTTGTATTTCTTTGTCATTCATTGCGAACCACCTCTTTAGACAGGACAATACCATGTTTTTAGTTCCAAAGCCATTCATCAAGAGTAACAAAAAGCGCCCCTGGAATTTGTCAGAGAAAGTTTTGCAGCGGATTTCCTTGTCTATTCTTGAAAAATCCCATATAATATATGATAATCTTGGATGGTGGTTTTATGTCGGATAACATGACAAGAGAAGAACGCAGCAAGCAGATGGCACTTGTTAAAAACAAAAACACCAAACCCGAGGTCGAGCTTAAGCATCTGTTTTGGAAGCTTGGCTATCACTATCGATACAGCAATTGGAGTAAGTTGCCGGGGAAGCCGGATTTAGTATTTGTAAAAAGAAAAAAAGTAGTTTTCTTGCACGGATGTTTTTGGCATCGCCATCCAGGCTGTTCGAATACACGTCTACCCAAAAGCAATGTTGAATTTTGGGAAAAGAAACTTTCTCAAAATGTCTTCCATGACAGGGAGGTTTACAAACAATTGACACAGCTTGGGTGGGAATACCTAATAATATGGGAATGCGAGATGAAAAAATCGAATCGTACTTCCCTCGAAAAGCGAATTCACCTTTTTATGGACGGAGACAAGTATGACCATTAATTCAATCGAGTTATTTACCGGCGCGGGTGGCTTAGCCATGGGTATGCAACTGGCAGGCTGCCATCATCGTGCATTAATTGAATGGGATAAAGACTCCTGCGATACTCTTCGCGGGAACATTTCCAGCGGATATCCTCCAGCACATGACTGGCATGTGATTCAGTCTGATGTTCGAAAAATTAATTACTCTTCTTTGGATTTTTCAGTTCAACTAATTTCTGGAGGACCACCTTGCCAACCTTTTTCTCTGGGAGGAAAACATCAAGCATACAATGATCATAGAGACATGTTTCCAGAGGCCGTACGAGCTGTAAGAGAATTAAAACCCAAAGCGTTTGTATTTGAAAATGTAAAGGGTCTATTGAGAAAGTCGTTTTCCACATATTTTAATTACATTCTTCTCCAGTTAACATACCCTGATGTAATTCGAACGGAGAGCCAAACTTGGTTCGAGCATTTGGCGATATTAGAAAAGTTGCACACCAGCGGACACTATTCCGGAGTGAAATACAATGTGGTCTCACGCCTTTTAAATGCTGCCGACTATGGTGTTCCTCAGTCAAGGCATCGAGTTGTAATTGTTGGTTTCCGCGAAAACTTGGGTGTGGAATGGTCTTTCCCTGAGGGAGACTATTCTCGCGAAGCGCTTCTTTATAAAAAATATATTATAGGTGAATATTGGGAATCTCACAGAGTAGCTTCCAATCATCGTACCACACCAACAGCATCAGAATTAAAAAAAGCTCAGCTGTTTGCTTCCAAATACGCAGATGTGAAAGAGGCGCCAAAACCTTGGCAAACGGTTAGAGACGCGATAGGCGATTTGCCAGATCCCCAAAGCAAAGCCGCCCTAAAAATAGCGAACCATGAATTTCGCCCGGGAGCTCGGTCATATGCTGGTCATACTGGAAGCGTTTTGGACGAGCCCTCTAAAACTATTAAAGCGGGTGCGCATGGTGTCCCAGGCGGTGAAAACACAGTTGTTTTGGATGACGGCTCAGTACGTTATTATACCGTTCGTGAAAGTGCCCGTATTCAAACTTTCCCTGATGACTATCTTTTCTTCGGATCTTGGACCGAAAGTATGCGTCAAATCGGAAACGCCGTTCCAGTAAGACTCGCGCAGATGATTGGCGAGTCTGTTATCAAGGAACTTAGGAGGGTGGAAAAATAATGCCAGAAGAAAATATTCTTGCGCCTGCTCCTTTTAACCCCTTGGACAAACGGCACTTGGGTGAAAGCGTTGCTTCGGCAATGTTAAAAAGCCCAATACACCCCTTGCCCCCGGAAAAGTTCAAGGGCGCTGGCATCTATGCCATATATTATACAGGAGACTTTGAGGCTTATCAGAACCTGGCTGAAGTCAATCGCGATAATATGTTTTCCCGCCCCATCTATGTGGGGAAAGCGGTTCCTCCTGGCGCCCGGAAGGGCGGGTTTGGCCTTGGAGGTGACCCCGGCACCGCGCTTTATAAAAGGCTTAATGAACATTTTGAGTCCGTAAAGGCCGCTGAGAACCTGAATGAATCCGATTTTTTCTGCCGATACCTTGTTGTGGATGATATCTGGATTCCTCTTGCTGAATCGTTGTTAATCGAAAAGTTCCAACCTATCTGGAATCGTGTATTGGATGGTTTCGGAAACCACGATCCAGGTAGTGGAAGATATGCGCAGCAAAAGTCGCCCTGGGACGAGTTGCATCCGGGACGTGAGTGGGCAAATCGTCTGCGTCCCTGTGCTAATACCCAAGATATACTTATAGAACGGGTCAGGAACTTTCTTCATACATCGGTATAGCTCAAATGTGTCACTGAGGTTACATCACCTTTAGGCTTCAGCGGAGTAATTTGTGTGGGTTTGTCCCCTACTACTCATACCAAACAGCAAGTTGTATTTCTCCATTTTAAGACGAAATGTAGCTTTTTGCTTTTAGTAGCCAGTTTCCGTTAGATATTTAATAAATATGTTGAATGGTGGTGTCTAAATGTTCACTATCAACGACTATTTGGATGATATTTTGGAAGAATTTGAAGACTATGTGCATTCCGGCATAAGACTCTGCGATTTAAAGAGTGTTCATTTTGATGCAGGAAAAATTCCTGATTATTCAAATATTCATGTTCAGCAACTGTATCTGCTTCGTTATGCATATGCATACTCTTTCGAATACAAATGCATGTATAGAACTCTGCTCGATAGAACGAATTTCAGAAAAAATATATCTGTTACTTCCATTGGGTGCGGAAGTATGCTGGACTATTGGGCACTCGCGAATGTCGTCCCTCGGTCATGTGATATTCGTTATAGAGGGATAGATACGATAGACTGGGCGTATCAAATGGAAGCGCGGATTCAAGACGATGTGCGTTTCATATGTAATGATGCCATTGACTGCCTGCTTCGGGCACATACACTTTCTTCTAATGTGTATATTTTCCCGAAATCTATAAGCGAATTTCCAGTCATTGCAATGTCGCAAATTGGAAAGCTCTTCGGCGAAAAGACTCCGATGGGCAAGACAGTTTTCTTTATGTTTTCCTTACGCACAGACAGAGGCAGCATGGAACGAGATGTGTGTCGGACAAGAGCCCTTTTTGAAGCTATGCTTGAAAATGGATTCCACTCAGATGACGATCCTAACATATATTGTCATTTTTCTGAAGATTGGCGTGAAAAGAAAATCAAAGACGTTGACGAAGATTTTCGCCACCCTTGGAGAGTTGTTGATTTCTTGAAAGATGAGCTGCATTCGTCTTGCATAGGATATAGTCATACTGGAGAACACTGTGAAGACGATTGTGAGCGAAGACTCAGCTGGTGGCCAATACTTACTTGCAAGCAAGCTCATTGGCAAATATTTGAGTTTAGAAAAGAGGTGTGATTTGTGATTATAAGCGCCAGTCGACGAACAGACATTCCAACATACTATTCAAATTGGTTTTTCAATCGAGTTATGGATGGCTATGTACTGGTTCGAAATCCCATGAATGCGCACCAGATAAGCAAGATAGCTCTGAACCCTGATGTTGTTGATGGGATTGTTTTTTGGACCAAAAACCCAATTCCAATGCTCAATGAATTGAAGATTTTACACGATTATATGTATTATTTTCAGTTTACACTTAATTCGTATGCACAGGATGTTGAGGCGCATGTTCCTAATAAGCAGAAACATATTATTCCTGCATTTAAAAAACTATCGGATATGATTGGTCCTGATCGTGTTATCTGGAGATATGACCCTATTTTTCTAAACGACACATATACTCCAGAATACCATATTCGATATTTCGAAAGAATCGCAAAAGAATTAAGCCCATATACAAAAAAATGTACCATCAGCTTTATCGATTTCTACCGAAATACCTCAAAAAATGTTTCTGGCTTATCTCTACGTGATTTTCCAGAAGAAACTCAAAAGAGTCTTGCGAAAGAGTTAGCTGCAATTGCCCATAGCTATGGTCTACTAATTGATACTTGTGCAGAAGGTATTGAATTACAGGAATACGGTATTGAACATGCCAGATGTATAGATGATCGCTTACTAAGCAAACTGTTAGAATGTCCTCTCGACATAGGGAAAGATAAAAGTCAACGTCTTGAGTGCGGTTGCATTGAAAGCATTGATATCGGAGCATATAATTCATGCCGTAATGGCTGTAAGTATTGTTACGCAAATTATAGTGAAAAAACAGTGCGTTCAAATTTCGCCAAGCACATTCCCGACTCGCCCTTGCTTTTTGGCGAAGTCGGCTCCGATGATAAAATAACGGAACGAAAAGTTATGAGTTGCAAGATAAATCAAATTAGATTTGACATATAATTTTTTCTATCACAATTCTATCGATTTCCAGCTCTAATTTTTGAATTTTCTCCTGTAACGCAAAAATGTGGGTGTCGAGGATTGGTTTCCTCAATGCCCACATTTTTTGCTTCTGCCTCAGATTCTTCTGCTCCTCGGCCATCTTGACCCGCATGGTCTGATAGCATTTTCATCAAACCATACACTGCGGTCCGTGGGCAGAAAACTTACCACCTTGCGAGCGCACCACATTCGCATTGTGGGGGTCGTCGGTTCGAATCCGATCAGGTCCACCAAGAAGAGAACCACTGCAGTTATTCTGCCGTGGTTCTTTTTTATATTTTTGCATCAAAAATACCCATTGGCATACTCGTCCAAGCAGGCATTCCAGATAGCTTGTCTGGGCGACATTAAATTTCTTAAAATACTTTTCGACAATATATTTCACAATTCGACAAAGTGTGATACAATAAACTGCAACATAAACTGGATGATTTTTCCTGTCTCTGGAATAGAAAAGGTTATGATTGTATGACACGGCAGTACCTAACGCAAAACGTATATGAAGCCTTTCAGCAGCGGATGCACTTTATTTTTACAGAATTTGATAATATTTTTGTCTCGTTTTCCGGTGGGAAAGATAGCGGTCTTCTCTTAAACTTAACTCTGGATTTCCAAAAAAAATACTACCCAAGTAAACCCATCGGGGTATTTCATCAGGATTTTGAAGCCCAATACACCGTTACAACGGAATATGTGGAGCGAACCTTCCAGAGACTGTCCCAAGATCCAATGGTGGAACTGTACTGGGTCTGCCTTCCCATGGCGGCCCGGACCTGCTTCAGCAGCTACCAAATGTACTGGTATCCGTGGGATGATACCAAGCAAGAACTCTGGGTCCGTCCCATGCCGCAGCATCCCTATGTAATTCACCTACAGAACAACCCCATAACGACCTACCAATATCGGATGCATCAGGAGGACTTGGCCAAGCAGTTTGGCCGCTGGTACCGGCTCTCTCATGGAAAGCAGAAAACCGTCTGTCTGCTGGGCATCCGCGCCGATGAATCGCTGCAGCGGTACAGCGGCATTCTGAATAAAAAATACGGTTATCGAGAACAGTGCTGGATCTCCAAGCAGTTCAAGGACACCTATGCCGCCTCCCCTCTCTATGACTGGTCCATCGACGATATCTGGCACGCCAACGCCTTGTTCGGCTATGATTACAATCGGCTATACGATTTATATTATATGGCCGGCTTGAAACCGAGCCAAATGCGGGTGGCTTCCCCTTTTAACGACGCAGCAAAAGACAGCCTGAACCTTTACCGCGTAATCGATCCGGAGATTTGGACCAGGCTGGTGGGCCGGGTTCGGGGGGCAAATTTCGGTGCCATTTACGGCAAAACCAAAGCACTGGCCTATCGGGGACTCTCCCTGCCGGATGGCCATACCTGGGAGTCCTACACCAAATTCTTATTGGCGACGCTCCCTGCCAGACTGCGCAATAACTACATCAAGAAGTTCCAGACTTCTCTGAACTTCTGGCACAAAACAGGAGGTGGTCTGGAGGAGAAAACCATTCAAGAACTCCTCGCCCATGGCTACCATATCCGGCGCAACGGTGTGTCCAATTACACGGTGATGCGCAACTCCCGGGTCATTTTTTTAGGGAAAATCCCGGATCATACCGACGACATTAAATCCACAAAGGACGTTCCCAGCTGGAAGCGCATGTGCTACTGCATTCTCCGCAACGATCATACTTGCCGCTTTATGGGGTTTGGCCTAACGCGGGAACAGAAACGGCAGATAGACGCGCTGAAGGCAAAATACAAACAGGTGGTGACTCAAAATGAGGTTTAGAAGCCCTGTGTATCACGTGACCGCAGTTCCTGTGGAAAAGATCGAGCCAAATACATACAATCCCAACGCCGTTGCCCCGCCTGAGCTCAAGCTGCTGTATGACAGCATCAAACAAGATGGCTACACGATGCCGGTTGTCTGCTATTATGATAAGGAGCGGGACAAGTACATCCTGGTAGACGGATTTCACCGCTACCGCATTATGCTGGATTACCCAGACATCTATGCGCGGGAGAACGGAATGCTGCCAGTCAGCATCATCGACAAGCCCTTGGACCACCGGATGGCCAGCACCATCCGCCACAACCGAGCCCGTGGTACCCACAACGTGGATTTGATGAGCAATATCATCAAGGAACTGCATGAATTGGGGCGGTCAGACGCATGGATTTCCAAACACTTGGGCATGGAGAAGGACGAAATTCTCCGCTTGAAGCAGATTACCGGCCTGGCCGCGCTCTTTCAAGAGATCGACTTCGGCGCGGCATGGCAGCCTGTCGAGGAAGAGGAAGAGGCACCCCCTGTGTAAATACGTCTCTTTTTTCATTTTGGGTCTGTAAAAGAAATGACACGACGTACGTCGTGTCATTTCTTTTACCCTCGATGCAGTCTTTTATTTACGCCATCCCAGTTGATAACATGGAACCAGGCATCAATATAATCTGCCCGCAGATTTTGGTACTTCAGGTAATAAGCGTGCTCCCAAACATCCAGGGGAAGAATGGGCGTCAACCCCTGAGACAGCGGATTATCTTGGTTCGGCAGGGCAATGATATGAAGGTCCCCAGAGGAATCAGCCACCAACCACGCAAATCCAGAACCAAACTGTCCCAGCGCCGCAGCCTTCATCTCTTTCTGCCAAGCTTCCTCCCCACCGAAATGCTCTGCAACCGCGGGTGACATTTTCTGCCCGGCAGGCGCCATAAGATCAAAGAAAAGATCATGGTTATAGACCCCGCCTCCATTGTTCCGCACTGCGGTTCGCAGACCATCGGGCAGTTCCTCCAGCTTTGTCAAAAGTGTCTCCAATGTCCAGGTGTGATATTGAGGATAGGCCTCCAGTGCCTTGTTGAGGTTATCCACATAGGTTTTCAGATGCTTATCATGGTGAAAATGCATGGTCGCTTCATCCACATAAGGCTCCAAAGCATCATAGGCATACGGCAGCGGAGGAAGCGCGAACGGATAGGTCGTCTGTGCAATCATAAGGTTACCTCCTATGGTATACGGGATTGTCTTTTGATTAGCATAAGCTAACAATCGTAGTATACTCTTTTTTTGTCAAAAAGTAAATAGGGCAATCAAAAGAAAGGATGCCATCTCTTTCTTCTCATGCAGAGATACCTCCCCTTCCATGCTCCTTTCTCTTGCACCCCGCCCCAAAATACTATATACTAAAAAATCAAGAGATATTCAAACAATAAACGGTACGGAGGAAACAGGATGCTTACCCTTGACAAAATATATCACGCCGCTTTTGTGCTCAAAAAAGTGGCCCGAAAAACCGACCTCATCAGAGCCACAAAGCTCTCCAAGCAATGTGAGCTCTATCTGAAAACGGAAAACTTACAGGAGACAGGAAGTTTTAAGCTACGGGGCGCTTACTACAAAATCAGCCAGCTGACAGAGGAGGAAAAGAGCCGCGGCATCATTGCATGCAGTGCAGGCAATCACGCCCAGGGGGTCGCTATGGCGGCAACGCAAAGCGGTATCCAGTCCTTAATTTGTATGCCGGACGGTGCTCCCATCAGCAAGGTGGAAGCCACAAAACAGCTGGGAGCGGAAGTCCGCCTGGTAAAAGGCGCCTATGACGACGCCTATGCCACTGCCCTCCAGCTCCAGGAAGATACCGGCGCCACATTCATCCATCCCTTTGATGACGACGAAGTCATTGCCGGCCAGGGCACCATCGGCCTGGAGATCCTGGAGCAGCTGCCGGACGTGGAGCAGATCGTGGTGCCCATCGGGGGCGGCGGCCTCATCACGGGGATCGCTCTGACCATGAAGACGCTGAAGCCCTCCGTCAAGATCTATGGTGTGATGCCGGTAGGGTCGGCTGTCTATGTGGAATCCCGTCGGCAGGGCCAGCTGGTGACGCTGGATCACTGTTCCTCTATGGCGGATGCAGTTGTACGGAAAACCGGAGAGGAATACCTGTATCCTTACATTGAAAAATATGTGGATGACATCTTTACAGTCACGGAGGACAGCATCCGGCAGGCGGTCAGAACAGCGTGCTTGTATGGAAAGCTGACGCTGGAGGGCTCCGGTGCCCTGGCTCTTGCGGCACTGCTGGAGAAAAAATGCCC
>OGRN01000661.1_pt1 | contig 32334 bp, 33 predicted proteins | sample 1553401 | NCBI WGS metagenome assembly OGRN01 (sample SAMEA2580096, study PRJEB22360) | human gut metagenome | biome: human gut; feature: human-associated habitat; material: faeces | place: Denmark | collected 2008/2010 | reverse complement strand
TTATTCATCACTATCAGGTACTGACACCCGGTGTAAATAAAGCGACTTATCTGATCGCATCGCCATTTACGATTGGTAAATTTGCAGATATCATGCAGTCCATGGCTCCTGAATATCCAGTTATCAAAGCGGAAAAGGTTGAGCCGGAGGTATATAGGGTTATCAATGCGATTTTAGAGACAGAACAGTCAGATATTACAGTCGCACAGGCTTATCTTCAAATTGTGTTGGCACGCTGCATAGGAAAACTGAATCTGGTAGAGAAGAGCCATGTGGGGAGCAATGACCTTATTTACCAGACGGTTTCCTATATATCAGCAAATTTCAAAAAGAAGCTTTCACTGGAAGAGATGGCGAAAGACCTTGGAGTAAGCAAATATGTCTTATCCAGACTCTTTTCCAAAACATTTCATAGGAATTTCAACCAGTATCTTAACGATGCAAGGCTCAACTACGCATGTCATCGTTTGGAAAATACGAGTGATTCTATTACAAATATTTGCCTGGATAGTGGCTTTGAAAGTCAGAGAACATTTAACCGGGTATTTAAGGAAAGATATAAAATATCGCCTAGTGACTATCGGAGCACATGTGTAAAAGATATATTGTCATAAAAGGTTCTGCTGATAGAATAATTTACTTTGATTTCACGCCGTTATGTATTTGATTTTATGTGCGTATGATACGATATTACAATGGTCGTAGAAAATAGATTTTTCAGAAGTAAAAGAACAAGGCGTACTCTAAAGAAAAAGAAAGGCAGGGCATATATGAATATGGGAAATTCCATAATTGATTTTAACGAGAAAAAAAGGTTTATCTGCGATATGGATGGTGTGATTTATCATGGCAATCAGATATTGCCAGGTGTTCCAGAATTCATTCAGTGGTTACATGATGAAAAGAAGGAATACTTATTTTTGACAAATAATAGCGGGTATACACCACGGGAATTAAATCAGAAACTGGCAAGGATGGGACTTGATGTGCCGGAAGAACATTTTTATACCAGTGCATTGGCAACAGCAGCTTTTTTAAAAGAACAGGCGGCAGGATGTTCAGCATTTGTGATAGGAGAAGCCGGTCTGTTAAATGCACTTTATGATGTAGGTATCACAATGAATGATGTAAATCCGGATTATGTTGTTGTGGGAGAGGGACGCTCCTATTCATTGGATACATTAACAAAAGCAACGAATTTAGTTCTGAAAGGTGCAAAGCTGATCGGAGCAAACTCAGATGTTTCCGGACCGATTGAGAACGGCATTGCTCCTGCTTGTCGTGCATTGGTTGCACCTATAGAAATGGCAAGCCTTATATTTGAAGACCTTACAGATGCAATAGGAACATAGGTGATATTTTATGCCTATCGCCCTGAAAACGGGCTTTTATTGCGTAACATTCAAAAATAGGGTGTCAATCTGCAAGAATTTGCTATAATAAAGGCGTGGCAACATTTTGGCAACAGAAAATCAGTAAACCAAAATAACTGATGTAATAGAAGTAAATATCGGCATGAATCCACACAAAACCTAAACAAATATAGTTAATAACATCGGGAAACACGCCGAGTTTGAGTGAGAAAAAGTCAGGAAGTTAAGAATATACAGAGGTTATAGTCGATATGGGCTAAAGAAGAAATAGTATTAAACTATTCTACAACTCATTATTGACACGTAACGACGAAGACGTTACAATTAAAGCGTAAACGGAGGTGACATTATGGAGAAATCAGCAACACTTAATCTACGGATTAATCCCACATTAAAATCAGAGGCAGAGACAGTTCTTTCGCGTCTGGGCATACCAATGTCAACGGCTGTCGATATGTTCCTGAATCAAGTAGTTTTAGTTGGAGGGATTCCGTTTTCCGTTACGCTTCCAAAGGCACCGGCAGATATAGATGCCTCTCAGATGACAGATGCGGCTCTTCATGCGAAGCTTCAGAAAGGTTATGATGATTACAGAGCCGGAAGGACAGAGAACGCTGCAGAAGCATTCAAAAAGTTTAGGGAGACTCATAGGTGATGGGGAAACGGATTGTAGAAATTACCCAGACAGCTCTTGACGATATGGAAGGGATCTATGATTATATAGCAGATGTTCTTTTGGCAGCGGAGAATGCTATGGGTCAATATAACCGTATTGCAGATGCAATTCTCATTTTGGAAAGTAATCCTGAGAGATGTCCGGTTTTCGAGGTAGAGCCGGAACGATCTTGGAGAATGCGCAGAATGGTAATTGATAATTATCTTGTCTGTTACATTGTAGATCCGGATAAAGTGACAGTCACAGATGTGTTATACGGAGCTTCAAATGTGCATGCAAGACTGAAAAGATTGCACGTTCAAAGTGGCAAGAAAAACAATTAAGTGAAGATGAAGCACAGGCTATTGAAGAAGTGAAAAGTGTAAAAGCGGATGCTATTACTAATTGCATAAAAACAACAGGAAACAAATTATCGTTATGGAGAGTTGAAGAAAAAAGAGATTCAATTGATGATATTATTCCATTGATAATTGGGTTTGAGAGACCAGACACTTGTGACGTTGTTTATATATCTGATGAGGTATTTTCAGAAGAAGAAATAAGTTTAGAGCAATCTTCTGATGATGCAAATACACCAATAGAAGAATTAAAGCAATATCATTATAATGCTATTGTTAAAAACTACGAAGGTTTAGGCAAATTTGCAAGGGTAGTTTTGAAATCTTTAAACAATCATAAACGATTTAAAGGGAAAGAAGTTAAAACAAAATTACAGGATATGCTTAATAACCATGAAATTGAAAAAGACATGATTTCAGAAAAATTATATGAAAAAATCAGTTGATTTTGATATGCATGGCAACATTTTGGCAACAGAAAATCAGTAAAGCAAAATAAATGATGTAATTGAAGTAAAAAACGGTGTGGATTCGCATAAAACTTAAACAAATATAGTTAACAGTGGCAAAGAACACGCCGAGTTTGAATAAAAGAGTAAAGCCCACAATCCTAGCATTTATGCGAAGGTGTGGGCTTTTTCTATGTATCGTAACAATCAAACGCTAATATTTTTAAGCGGAAAAAGTATTTAAATTAGTTCCAATTTGCACAAATGAAGGCATTCATATATGTAGAAATACAGCTACTATTCTTACCGTTTGATGTGGACCAGTGAGCGTATTGGCAAAGAGTAGGTGAAAAGCGAGAAAATATGGCGATATTGAAGGAACTAAAGGCAGTGGGACTGTCGTGGAGGAGCGGCGGTTCTATTTAGAAGAAATCTTAAGTATACCCAGGGCAGATAAGTTCACGATCAATGAAAGGGGGAATGGCAGCTGCTATGCCCCTTAGTTTTTTGTGGTAAGACAAGGGATAATATGCTATATTTAGGACAGTACATTGGGAGCTCCGGGGGGATAAGTGATTATGAATAAAGAATGGTCTGAACGAAATAAAACAATGCAGGCGCAAATTAAAAAGAAAGATACCTATGAAGCAGGTATTGGCACGTTATTTGATCTGCGAAATCAGTTGATGGAAACGATCATATCGTTCAATAAGGAATTAAGCAGGGAAGAGTTTGATGCTATTCCATTTATCAACGCAGACGGCTATCATAGTAAAACGATTGCATATTCAATTTGGCATATTTTCCGTATTGAAGATATCGTTGCACATACATTGATAGGTGAAAATGAGCAAGTGTTTTTTTCGGGCAATTATCAAGAACGGATCCAGTCACCTGTCATCACAACAGGAAATGAACTTGTAAAAGAGCAGATTGCGGACTTTTCAAGGCAACTTAATTTGAAAGAACTTTATTCATACATTTTTGAGGTAAAGGAAAGCACTGAGAAGATAATCAATAGTCTATCCTACAATGAATTGAAAAAGAAAATATCGGAAGAAAGAAAAGAATGCCTAAAGTCATTGAACGTTGTAAGCGGCGACGAAAATGCAATTTGGCTGATTGATTATTGGTGTGGTAAAGATATTAGAGGTTTAATACAAATGCCATTTTCAAGACATTGGATTATGCATGTGGAAGCAAGTCTGCGTATAAAAAACAAGATACATCCATAATAAAACCTTACTGATTTTCAGAAAACTGAAGATCAGTAAGGTTTTTTGCTGATGATATAGATGTTGCGTTGATCATGGTAACCGTTGCGTGAATTTAGCGAGCAGCCCTTCTAAAATAAAGGTATAAATATATGAGGAGGTTTTAGTTATGTTGAAACCAATGGGAAAAAATAAGAAGTATATTTTGGGGATGGCTGCTGTTGGATTATTTGGGATGGCTGGATTGTTACTTGCTCCAATCGCAATATATATGATAAAACTATCAAATCAATATCCAAAAGTGTTCAGGTGGATAATCTTTATTCTTTTTGCATTCATGTGTATATATGGACTTTTGGTTGAGCAAGATGAGCATATGAACTTCGTCATAATTATCGGAGCGGTTATTGTTGTTAGCAGTGTGTTGAATATTAGAAGGAAATAGTGGAGAGCGTATGGAAATTTCAGAAATAATAAAAGAAGCAAGAATAAAGAAAGGTATGACGCAGCAGGAACTGGCAGATTCTGTATATGTCACTAGACAGACGATTTCAAAATGGGAGCTGGGGAAAAGCGTACCAGATGAGGCGTCATTAAGGCTGGTGTATCAGTGCCTGGAGATTGATAATAAGGAGAGAAACATAATAAAAAAGCTGGTTGCCCATAAGCAGTCTTTGCTTCTGACCATTATGGCAATTGTGTTTTCTCCGGCAGTAATAGCGATTCGTTATTGTTTGTTTAAAATGGGAAAACTTGAAGATAAAAAGTTCATAATCGTGATTCAAAGCATTGGATTTATCTCTTTTGCTCTTTATCTCAGAACGTTGAAAGACAATGTGGCCTATATTTTAATTTTTATAACGACTGTTGGATATATCGTCTATCGATATTACTTACTTAGCCTGGAAAGAAAAGCTGAATAAAGAAAACGTTATAGGCATTGACATAAAATCTTACATATGTAATAATTAAAAACAAATATAAGATTCAAAGAAGGAAAATGCCATGAAAAGAAGACAAAAAACGAAGAGCAGGAAAATGCGGAATGCGATATGGGGAATTTTAGGGATAGCTTTCTTGTGTGTAATGTTATCCATAGCGGTACATTTTTTCCTGGAGAAGCAGGAGCGCGTTTCTAAAAAACTATTACTTTCTTATATGGATTGTATATCTGAACAGAAGTACGATGAAATGTATGAAATGATAGATACTCAGAGCTCAAGACATATTTCAAGGGAAGATTTCAAGGAGAGAAATTCGGCAATCTATGAGGGGATTGAGATTCAGGATATGAAGATTCAGATTACAAAGTATAACAGAAAGGAAAGAACGATTCGCTACAAATCGTCCTTTGATACAGCGGCAGGGTCTGTGAGCTTTGAAAATGAGGCTGCCTTTACAGACAGTGGAGAGGGCTGGAAGATTGTGTGGGATGATTCTATGATTTTTCCAGAATTAGGGGCCAATGATACGGTAAGGGTTGTAAGTACTCAGGCAAAAAGAGGTCAGATTTTAGATCGTAACGGAAGAGTCCTGGCAGGAAAGGGAGCCGCATCATCAGTGGGGATCATACCGGGTAAGCTGGATGATAAAGAAGGATCGATTCAGAAAATTGCAGAGCTTCTCGGAGTTACAGAAGAAAGCATTGAAGAGAAGCTGTCAGCAGACTGGGTAAAAGACGATTTTTTCGTTCCGATTAAAACAATTCCCAAGATTGATGAACGAAACCTGGCATCGCTTGATCCCGATGAAGAGATGATTGAGGAAAATGAAAGGCAGAAAAAATTATTGGAAATTTCCGGAGTTATGCTTTCTGATGAAGAGATCAGAACATATCCACTGGGTGAAGCAGCATCACACTTAATTGGTTATGTGCAGAATGTTACGGCAGAAGACCTGAAGGATCATCCGAAAGAAGGATACAGTACCAATAGTGTAATCGGGAAAAGTGGGCTGGAGGCGCTCTATGAAACGGAACTAAAAGGAAGAGACGGCTGCAAGATATATATTGTTGATTCTGAGGGGGGCGAAAAGGCTGTTGTTGCGGAGACGATAAAAGAAGATGGCGCGGATATCCGTCTGACTATCGATTCCGATCTGCAAAAAGCATTGTATGAACAGTTTCAGAATGACAGAGGATGTTCAGTGGCGATGAATCCTTATACAGGGGAAGTGATGGCCCTGGTCAGTACACCGTCATATGATAATAATGATTTTATACTGGGGATGGAAGCCGAGGAGTGGACAGCCCTGAATGGAGATGAAAACCGGCCGCTATATAATCGTTTCCGGCAGGTATGGTGTCCGGGTTCAACTTTTAAGCCGATTATTGCCGCGATAGGGCTGAAAACGGGGATGATTGATCCAGATGAAGATTTTGGAAATGAGGGGCTCTCATGGCAGAAGGATTCTTCGTGGGGATCCTATGAAGTAACAACGTTACATGAATATGAGCCCGTAGTTATGAAAAATGCGCTGATTTATTCGGATAACATCTATTTTGCAAAGGCCGCATTAAAAATAGGCGAAGATAACCTGATGAATTCATTAGATGAGATTGGGTTTAATCAGGAAATTCCGTTTGAAATAACAATGGCCAAGTCCCAGTATTCCAATACAGAGCGGATTGAGACAGAAATACAGCTGGCAGATAGTGGGTATGGGCAGGGGCAGATTCTCGTAAATCCGCTTCATCTGGCAAGTGTATACACTGCTTTTCTGAATGATGGAAGTATCATTCGGCCTAGTCTGCAATACCATGAAAATCCTGAAGGAAAGATATGGATTGAAGATGCATATTCACCAGAAACGGTTTCACAGGTGATGGAAGGACTCAAAGGAGTCATCAATGACCCAGACGGAACGGGGTATGGAGCACATAGGGAAGATCTTTTACTTGCCGGAAAAACTGGAACGGCAGAGATTAAGGATTCAAAGGAAGATATTTCAGGAACAGAAATCGGATGGTTTTCAGTCTTTACCGCAGACAAAAATGCGTCATCTCCGATCCTTGTAGTCAGTATGGTGGAAAACGTAAAAGACATAGGAGGCAGCGGGTATGTTGTATCAAAGGATAAGGAAGTTCTGGAACAATATTTTTCAAAATAAAAGAAAGATGATACTTTTGCCGCTGATCCTGCTGCTGGTTTGTACTGGCTGTGAACAGGATACAGGGGAAGAAAAAACAGAGCAAGGGAAAAAAGAACAGCAGATTTCAGAAAAATCCGAAAGCCTGGCAGAGGGGTATAGAGAAATATACGAGACGGCAGTAGAGCAAGGGAATATAGATACGCTTGAAGTCCAGGAGAAAATCATAGATGTTATTGGGAAATCAGGGTATGCGGCAGTGGACAGAGACAATCAGTTGAATATGGTCAATTATGAACAGGCCGAGGAATTTTGCGAAAACGCAGGGGAAAAAAGAAAAGACCATGTTACGATCATCTGTCTGATTGAACAAGGGGGACTGGTTCGTTATGATATGGAAACAGAGAATGGAGAAATTGACGTGACTGTCTGTACGGTGAAGTGGGAAGAGAACAGCCCGGAAGTAACCTATTACCACCAGTTTACTGCATATTCGTGGCGATATACAGAAAAAGGATATTTCTTTATCGAGGAATATCAGCCGCCGGGATATGACAGCGCTCCGGGAGTACGGGCATTCCGCATAAAGCCTCTGCCTGAGGAGTTCCGTAAATTGAATCGGAAATACGTGCGTCCGATTGGATATGAGGGGAATAATCTATTGTCAGGAAACTGGAGTGAAAAGGACTATTCGGAACTGGACTTTTATGATCTGTATGAACATTTCTATTATCAGGAATATGGGGAAATCGTTCCCTATGAACGGGGAGAGGGCGCAGAATATCAGATACCAGCAGAAGAGTTTGAAAATGTGATCATTCCTCATTTCCAGATCAGCAGGGAAAAACTCAGAGAATATACCACCTATGATTCTGGTACACAGACTTATCGATACAGGCCCAGGGGAATGAATGATGGAAACCTTCCGTATGGGCCTTACCCGGAGGTGGTAGGATTCGAGGAACAGGACGATGGGACGATTCGTCTGTCCGTGGAGGCGGTTTGGGAACGGAAGATGACAGATTGTGCAGTTTCCAGTGAACTGGTTGTGCGTCCACTGGAAGATGGCGGTTTTCAGTATGTGTCTGATCAAGTTACGGGATGGGACGAAAACCTGGAAATGTCGTGGTATACGCCTCGACTGACGGATGAAGAGTGGAGGGATTATTATAAATAGATATCTCATTGTACCTTTCATTTTCATTTCAGTTCTGTTTTATGCTGTGTATATTGACCAGGAAAAAATCCCAGAGATCGATATGTCAGAAAAAGAGCAGTGGGAAAAAGGATATGATCTCCCAGTGGAGAATCAAAAAAAGAAAGAGGCAGAGGAAGAATGTCTTGAGATGATAGATAGTATATCCCATATTTATCGCGATGTAGATAAGGGAGGAGCTGCAGACGTGACTTTGTCTGATAAGACGCTGGAGCAGATGCAGGCTGAAGTTGGGAAAAGCGGAAATCCGGTTATAACTTCTGAACAATATCGTCCGATGTGTAACTATAAAAAAATGGATCAGTTTTTGGAAGAGTGTGCAGAAGGAGAGAAAAGCTCCATTATTTTATATAGTATTTCAGTTAGTGGCGGAGTCGAAAGAAAAGAATATCATTTTGACGGTTTGCAGATGTATCTTTTAACAGTCAGAGGGGAATGGAATAATTCTGATGATCCTGTTGTAACCTATATTTCTTATGCAAGGATAGACGAATGGGAATATACAAATAAGGGCTGGTTCTGTTATAAATTGTGTGTGCCAGAGCCTCCGGAAGTTACGGAGATTGTTGATGGGAGTGAACTTATCAGAGTAATACCCCTGTCAGAAGCGTGTATAGATTTGTCTGAAAAATATGTATATCCATTATGCTATCAGGGAAATAACATCCTGTGTTCGAATTGGGATATTACATCGCTTGATACGCTTGACTACAACGGCGTTTACGAATATTTTTATAAAATGAAATATGGAGAGAGTTTTCATCCGGGGAATGATACAAATGGAATCCCGGCAGTAGAATTTGAGACTGTAATCCTAGAATATCTACCTGTTACAGTTGAAGAAATCCGGAAATGGGCAGTGTACGATGAAGAGACACAGACCTATGCATGGGCAAGTCTTGGGTGTGGAAATTATAATCTTTCTTATTTTGGCACATCAGTGCCGGAAGTCATAGATGTAAGACAAAATGAAGACGGCACAATGACATTAACTGTTGAGGCTGTATGCGGAACAGTTATTGCGAATGATACGGTCATGACTCATGAACTTACCATAAGAGTCAATCATGACGGACATTTTCAATATTTGGGAAATAAGATATTGGGTGATGGAACCCAGAATATCCCGGAGTATAGCTATAGGATCAGCCATCATTAACGATGGAATCAGCAATTATTGCTGCCAGAGACCGGATTCAGCCAGGATAGATAAACTGATTTCTGCTGCGCTGCTTCCGGCAGCGTTGTTTTCAGCCTGAATATTCGTGGCAAAAAAGTATGTGTTTTCCTGTCGTTCTACAAAGCCGATAAACCAGCCGTTTCTATCCTGCCCATCTACACGTCCGGTCCCGGTTTTCCCGTAAAGGGTTCCGTCAGCAGAAGAGAGAAGCCGGATGCTGTCTTTCACGGCCTGTATATTTTCAGGATCAAAATCAAAGGTATTCTGATAGAAGGCATTCAATAATTCAATCTGCTCCACAGGAGATATTTTCAGCGTGGATTCCATCCAATAAGACCCAATGTCCCTGCCCGCGTTTTCATTTCCGTATCCGATTTTCTGTACATAGGATTGAATTCCATCTCTGCCAATCTGATGGTCCAGAGTCTCAAAATACCAATTGACAGAGCCAGACATTGCCATCTGCAGCGTCTGATCCTGCTCCCATGCTTCAAAAGGATAATCCTCATGATTCCATGTAAGCAGGGAATCCTCCGGTGTGATAATGTCTTCTTCGAGAGCAAATAGAGCATCATATATTTTATAGGTGGAATCTGGAGATATCTGCGTTGTAGCCATATCCAGGTTATAAAGGCTCCAATGATCGCGGTTTAAATTGTATAAAACAAAACTTCCGTCATACTGTCCAAAATAGCCGGACAGATCTAAATAAGATATGCTCTTTCCCGATGTGTCCCAATGATAAACATCATCAACTGCTGCCGCATAGGAGGTCAGTACAGGGGTAATTCCGATAAATGGTACGGCAGTGACGGCAAAAAGAACTATGCTTCGTAATCTTTGAAAAGAAGAGGGCTTTTTGTAAGCTGCGATGTTAAGAATCCGCTGCTCTAATTGTTTCAGAGTTCCGCTAAGGCTGCTTGAAAAAGGAAATGGAGAAAGGGATATTTTTTCCGCAAAGTTGATCAGCGTATATCCATAGTCCTGATAGGAAGCAGTATCCAGCATATTCAATACCGCACTGTCGCAGGCAACTTCACGGTCATTTTTCATGGCTCTTGCAGCGGCCCAGACAAGCGGATTGAACCAATAAAAGATTTCAGCCAGTACCAGCAGATAATTGGAAAGATTATCCTTATATCGATGGTGCTGCAATTCGTGGAGCAGCATATAGCGTATCTTTTCAGAATCATACTCAGAAAGCAGACGGATTGGAAGATAAATACACGGTCGGATCACTCCTGTGATCACAGGTGATTGCAAAAAGGCGGTGCTGTATATGGGGATCTTTTTGGTTATGTGCATCTCTTCCAGACAGCTTTTATATAGTTTCCGCACCTCGCAGTTCTGTAGAGGCAGCGCGGATTTTTTGATCTGGGACAGGTGGGAAGAAGATTTCAGAATTAATAGAACCATTGCCAGCATTCCAATGATCCAAATCCAAAAGAGTATGATCCCGATTAAGGAAGGAGTCCTGCTGCTGACAGATACGGTAAAATCATGCATCCAGTCAGAGACTGGGGCGGACGAATTTAATATATTTATTGTATTGTCGGCATGGCCGGTGGGAACATCTGCATTCCTGAAAGATGTAAACCATGACCATAGAGGAGATATCTGGTCAGACCGGATTGGCAGAAAGGGAACTGCCATCAGGCACAAAGGCAGAAGCCACAGATGGTATTGCGTCCTGCTTGTCAGATGGGATCTCAATATTTTTTTAACGGCAAACAGAATGCCGATCATGCTGCTGATCAATAGATTGCAGATTAAAAAATGGATCATAAAGTCGGTCATAGGAGCGCTCTCCTTAATCTGAGTTTTTGGAAAGAATAGAACGTAAATGATGGAGCTCTGTTTCTGACAGCTGGTTGTTTTCTAAATATGCCGAGAGCATTGCACCAAGGTCCCCGCCATAGAAACGGTTTAGAAACGAATTGCTTTGCTGATTGATATATTCGTTTTCTTTTACAAGAGGAGTATAAACAAATACGCGCCCCTGTTTTTCGTAGGTCAAAGCGCCCTTTGTTACAAGTCGCTTTATAAGAGTCTGGATTGTTTTTGCACTCCATGAAGTCGTCCTCAGTAAACGTTCTGTTATTTCATTTGTGTTGATCGGAGCATACTTCCATACAACTTTCATAACTTCAAACTCGGCCTCTGAAATTTGCGGTAAAGCAGACATGTACATCCCTCCTGTGACTCTTACATATGTAATAAAAATATTATAATGTTTTTCGTCATAATAGTCAAATATTTAGGATAAACGTTCTTCCTGTATCTCTACATTTTATTCTCCTTATTTGACAAGTTTTGCTGTATACTATTAAAAAGAGAAGGGGAGTCAGGATGGATAATCTAACAAAAGAACAACGCCATAAAAATATGAAGAATATACATAGCAAAGACACAAAGATTGAGATTAAGCTGCGAAAAGCATTATGGAAAAAAGGGTACCGCTATCGAAAAAATTATTCTAAATTGCCTGGCAAGCCGGATATCGCCCTAACGAAATACAAGATTGCTGTTTTTTGCGACAGCGAATTTTTCCATGGAAAAGATTGGGAAGTCTTAAAGCCCCGGATATTAAAAGGAGTTAACAGCGATTACTGGTTAAACAAGATATCGAGAAATATGGAAAGAGATCAGGAAGTTAATCAGAAGCTTCTGTTTTTAGGCTGGACCGTTATTCGGTTTTGGGGAAAAGACATTAATAAGAATGTGGATGAGTGTGTGAAAGTAATCGAGGAGACGATTGAAGAGACCGTATTCGAAGATGAAGATGGGGACGAAATATAGATTGCTTTTGTTTGTACTGTAGAATATAATACATGAGAAAGTAGGCGCAGATGGCAGAAAAAGAGGAATGGATGATAATGGGAAAAAATTTAAATGCAATTGATCTGTTTTGCGGATGCGGTGGATTATCCTATGGCTTTGAAAAAGCAGGATTTCATATATTGCTGGGGATAGACAATGATGCAAAAGCCCTAGAAACATTTGAGTACAACCATAAGGATTCCAAGTCTATATGTGGAGATATTACTGATATCACATACGAAAAAGATATAAAGCCATTGACCGGCGGAAAGAGAATAGATGTGGTGATCGGGGGACCGCCCTGCCAGGGAATGTCTCTGTCAGGACCTAGAAAATTTGACGATCCAAGAAATAAACTATACTTGTCCTATATAAGGCTGGTTCAGGAAATACAACCCAGAGCATTTGTGATTGAAAATGTTCCAGGGCTGGTAAGTTTATTTAAAGGAAAAATCAAGGATAGTATAATAGAAAAATTCACGGAAATGGGGTATTCCATTCAGTACCAGATCCTGTGTGCATCTGATTACGGGGTGCCGCAAAATAGGAAACGAGTTGTTTTTGTGGGACTTAAAAGCGGAGAATTTGAATATCCGGATAAGCACGAAGAGGTGGTGACCTGTGAGATGGCTTTATCAGATCTGCCGCCCCTGGAAGAAGATCTGGGAAGCGAAATACAGGATTATATATGCGGACCTAAAAACAAATATCAACAATTAATGAGAACACATTCGCACAATGTACGGAATCATATTGCAGCGGCACATTCTGATAAGGTTAAAAAGATCATTTCGCTGGTTCCAGACGGGGGCAATTACAAGGATCTGCCGGAGCAATATAAAAATACGAGAAATTTTCATGTTGCCTGGACAAGATTTGCAAGCGATAAGCCTGCTCCGACGATTGACACCGGACATAGACACCATTTTCATTATAAATATAACAGAGTACCAACGGTAAGAGAGTGTGCAAGACTTCAGTCGTTTCCGGATGATTTTATTTTTCTGGGAAACAAAACACAGCAGTTCAGACAGGTGGGGAATGCGGTCCCACCCCTGATGGCGCAGGAAATAGCTGTCCAGTTAATAAAAAGTTTGGGGGAAGAAGATGAGTATTTATAAAATTCCAGATGAGTATTATTTTCGTGTGCATCATGTCCGCCCTAGATTTAAAGGGGATATTGAAAATGTGTTGATTTATATGGCAGAAGAAATAGCTGCCCTGGGAGAGCTGAAAACCGAACAGTTTGTTGCAGGAATTAATGAGGCTATTCGCAGATATCCCGGTAATATGCACCGAGAAATGAAAACAATCAATAACTGGAGGACAGAAATATCAGCTTTATTTGGGTTTATAGAACATACAGAAACTACGGAAAGACCAGGAAGAAGGGCGTTAGAACTCGCTGGAAATCAGGATTTGGTTGAAAGCTTTAAGAACTTTTTATACAATTTTCAATATCCAGGCGCTCATATTAAGCCGCAGGAGATTTTAAAACAAGTTGAAGCGGGGATCCATTTTAAACCTGCACAGTATATTTTAAAATTATTGCGGTATGCGAATCAGCAGGAAGAATGTTCCATAGGGGTGACAAAGGCAGAGGTGTGTCATTGCATTTTTAATGATCTTAGAGTGACGAGAGACCAGGAGTCTGTTGAAAAAACCTGGAAGAGGATCAAGAAAAACAGAGAGAAAGAGATCAATTATGATCAAAGAGGAGATGTGATTCGTTACGCCGGAGATATTTTGGACTATATGGAAATTGCCAATTTATTGAAAACCTATGACAGCAGGACTTATTATTTAAATACCATAGAGGAAGAAGCAGTCATTAAGTTCTGCGAATCGACAGAATGGTTTTCCGGATATGATGCAATGATCAATATGCGTTCTGGGACATTGGAAGCGGTAAAGAATTGTACAAATGACTGGTTTGCCTATGTTAACCGAGATATGAAGGATACTGATTTTTCAACGGATATCCTTTCATATATTGCTTCTGATGAGGACGAGCTGGCCGTATTAAAGGAACAGATCTGTCAGGAAGAGATCGCATCTGCTTCTGATATCATGCAGCGTGAAGATCTGATAGAAAAGAAGATCGCCTCCTACATTGATAAGTTTACAACAAAGGATATTGGTGATGTGGGCGAAAGCCTAGTTCATGGACATGAGTGTATGAGGTTAAAACTGGGAGGACGCGAAGATCTGATACACCTGATAAAACGGATTCCTACACAGTTTGCCGTGGGATACGATATTAACTCCGTAGAACTAGATGAGAGGAAGAGGTTTATTGAAGTAAAAACCACAATCAGTTCGAAGCCGCTGCATTTTAATCGGATCCATTTGACAAAAAATGAATGGAATACGGCAGACAGTACCAGGGACAGGTATTACGTTTATCGATTATTGCTTAGCAAAACAGAAAGAAAATTATTTTTACTGCAGGATCCTGTCGGCTTATATAAGAAGGACGAGATCAGTATGATACCGGGCAATGGTGCTGACATTACATTTGATCCCAAAAAAGTAGGGAAATTTGAGGAGTTATTGACATGGAAAAATTAAAGGTTGCATCATTGTTTTGCGGCTGCGGCGGGACAGATGTCGGATTATTAGGAAATTTTGATTTCTTAGGAAAGCATTATGATGCCAATAACATGGAGATTGTATATGCGAATGATATAGAGGAGAGCGCCTGTAGTATTTTTAAAGATAATTTTGGAATTGTACCGGATCATAGAGATATCAGGGATGTGAAATCATCAGAAATTCCAGCATTTGATATATTAACGGGTGGATTTCCATGTCAGTCCTTTTCCATTATTGCACAAAATCCCAAGCGTTTAGGGGTTAAAGATGAAAGAGGGAAGCTTTTTTTTGAAATGTGCAGGATTTTAAGGGAAAGACAGCCTAAGTGTTTCATAGCTGAGAATGTCAAAGGGATTTTAACCGCAAATAAGAAGAATGCGTTTCCGTTAATCATAAAAGAATTTGAAGACAGTGGGTATGATGTCGAATATATGGTTATGAATTCTGCCGATTATGGAGTGCCCCAGAAAAGAGAACGTGTGATTATCGTAGGGTTTAGGAAAGATTTGAAAATACAATTTGAATTTCCAGATACGGTGATTAAAGATGCTGAAGATTATGTTCCTTTAAAAAAAGTCATAGATGCCAAAGTAGACGAAAAATATTATTTCAGCAAAAAGGCTGTGGAGGGAATGCTGCGGAGAAGAGAAACGATGAATAAGGGTAGAGCACAGGATATTGAGAAACCATGTAATACGGTGGGGGCCCATCTGGCTAAGGTCTCTTTAAATAGTACGGATCCCGTTTTGATGGTGCATGGGAAATATCGTAGGTTTACACCGCGAGAAGTGGCCAGGATCCAGTCATTCCCGGAAAAGTTCAGATTAAGTGGAAGTGAGGCTGCTCAGTACAGAGCGCTTGGAAATGCAATTCCTCCTGTAATGTTCTGGCATGTGGCACGTTCGGTAGATCATTATTTAAGTAAAGATGAAACATAACATGCGCAAAAAAGAAAGGGCTGGCTTATGTGTGGCAGATATTACGTCGATGACGGCACGATCAGAGCAATACAGAATATGATTCCGGGAACGGATCCGATGTCTCAGGGAAAGAGATGTGGAGACATCTGCCCGTCCTGTACTGCATTTGTGATAACCGGCAGAACGCCGCAGTTATCAATAGAGACAATGTCCTGGGGCTTTCCGCAATATCAAAAGAAAGGCCTGGTGATCAATGCAAGAGCAGAGACCGTGCTGGAGAGGAAAATGTTTCGGGACAGCATATTGCACAGACGCTGTATCATTCCGGCGAGACAGTATTATGAGTGGGACGCTGACAGGAATAAAGTGACCTTTTCAAGAAAGGAACAGCCAGTTATCTATATGGCCGGATGTTTTGACCGGTTTCAGGACAAGGACCGGTTTGTCATCCTGACGACCCGGGCAAATGAGTCTGTGAGCCCGGTACATGACCGGATGCCGCTGATCCTGGATGAGGGAGAACTGGAACCATGGGTCTATGACAATGCATTTTTAGAATTTGCCCTGCGCAAGACCCCGGCACGGCTGGAAAAGAGCCAGGAGTATGAACAGCAGACGTTGTTTTAATAAGGAGGTAAGCAAAACAGAAAGATGAAACAGCAATTTGATAAACAGGAAAATTCTTTGCTGGAACGATTTGAATTCCGCAATATTCTTCCAGAGGAGGCGGATCAGGCGGCAGAGATCGAAAGAATCTGTTTTCCGCCGAATGAGGCATGTTCCGAGAAGATGATGAAGGAACGGGTGAGGATGGCGCCGGAATTATTTCTGGTCGCAGTGGATAAAGGCACAGGAAAGATTGCCGGATTTCTGAATGGTCTGGCAACAGATGAAACGGCGCTTCGGGATGAATTCTTTAAAGACGCCGGGCTTCATGATCCTGAAGGAAAGAACATCATGCTGCTGGGGCTGGATGTCCTGCCGGAATACCGCAGACAGGGCCTGGCGACGGCAATCATGTCCCGTTATCTTGAAAGAGAGCAGGAAAAGGGGAGAAAGTCGCTTATCCTGACCTGTCTGGAGGGAAAGGTAAAAATGTACGAAAAGATGGGGTTCCAGAACCAGGGAATCTCGGGCTCAGTATGGGGCGGCGAGCAGTGGTATGAGATGAGCTGTGCGCTGAATGCATAGCCCCAAGATTCAGGGCATACGAAAATCTCCTTTCAATAAAACGATAAGTCTGGATTTAGTATACATCAGATTGTCATAAAAATATGTTGGTTTTGCAACGAAAAACATGTTTTGGAAAAAATTTATGTTATAATAAGGACAGATTTGAAGATAAAGGAGGATTTACCATGAACAAAGAAGTTTTAGATTTTGTTGTTGAAAAATCCAAAGAGCTGATGGCAGCGCCGTCCTGCAGCCAGGAGGCAAAGGATGCGGCTAAGGCATGGCTGGATGCCGTGGGAACTGATAAGGAAGCAGAGCAGACCAAGGCATATCTTGCAGAGCTTGAGGTAGATATTATGCCGGTCGATAAACTGATCGCATTTGCAGAGTCCGAAGGCGGAGCAAAGGTATTCGGGGAAAAGGCAAAAGCTGTGGCCGAGCACGGCAGAGAGATCAAGGCAGCAGGCGGAAACTACTGTGATTGTCCGGCGTGTGCTGCAGTAGAAGCTATCCTTTCTAAAAAGGATGAGATGTAAAAGAAGAATAGTGAGCAAAAACGGAGGTCTGTGGGAACAGGCCTCTTTTTGATTGTCATAGGAGAGAAGAGGTTTTATAATAAATAATGGAAAAGGGAAATATGTGACAGAAGAAGGAGAAGAGCCATGGAAGATATTAATTTGGGAGCAAGAGTGCGGCAGTTTCGGTCGATGAGAGGGGTGAGTCTCCGGGAGCTGGCGGCCAAAGCGGGGATGACTCCGTCTATGCTGAGCCAGATTGAGAATAACGGCGTCAACCCGTCCATCAATACATTGAAGTCACTGGCTGATGCGTTGCAGGTGCCGTTGTTTAAGTTTTTTCAGGATGACAACAGAGAAGAAAAGGTGATCGTACGGAAGGGAAAATACAAGATCATCGGACATCCGGAAGAAGAGGTTGTTTACCAGCTCTTAACACCAGACGTCAGCGGCATGATTGAATTCTGTGCGATGTCGATTCCGGCAGGGCAGGTATCCTCCGGGCAGGAACTGGAGCATACCGGGGAGGAAGTGGCTTATGTAATGAGTGGACGTGTGAAAATCTATATGGAAGGGAAGGAGTATGAGATGGGGGAAGGAGACTGTGTCAGAATTCCGCCCTTATGTCCTCACCGCTGGGAAAATATAGGAAAGGAAGAGGTAAAGGTCATCTTTGCGATTACGCCGCCTTCATTTTAAATATTTAATAATAATTAACAAAAGGTAATTTACAATTAACAGAACAGGTGCTATACTGAACACATAGAAAATCAGAGTAAAGGAGGTACAAGTGATGGAAACAGCTGTGTGGGAAGAGAAAGCACCTGTTCTTTGTATGGTACGGGATAAAAAAGAAGTAAGCTGGATCAATCCACTGTTAAGTAAGACTGAATCTGCATTGGCCGACATAAGGTTATCTATGAGTGATGTGGAAGATGCAGAAGCCAGGTTGAAAAGGTTTGCTCCTTTTATCAGCCGTGTGTTTCCAGAGACGAAGGAAAGAAACGGGATAATCGAGTCACCTCTGAAGGAGATTCCCGGGATGAAGGAAGAACTGAACAGATCCTGGGACGCAGGGCTTTCGGGAAAACTGTATCTGAAAATGGATTCCAATCTGGCGGTTGCAGGATCTGTCAAGGCAAGGGGAGGAATCTATGAGATCCTGAAGTATGCCGAGGATCTGGCGCTGGAGCACGGGGTGATCCGCCCGGGAGATAACTATGAGAAATTTGCAGAACCGTCCGTCCGGGAATTCTTTTCCAGGTATTCGGTGCATGTGGGATCTACCGGTAATCTTGGTATGTCCATCGGGATCATCAGCGCCGTGCTGGGATTCCGTGTGTGTGTCCATATGTCCCAAGATGCAAAGCAGTGGAAGAAAGATCTGCTCCGTTCCAGAGGCGTAGAGGTGATCGAGTACACCGGGGACTATGGCGCCGCGGTGAAGGAAGGCAGGGAGAAATCAAAGGAAGATCCTTACAGTTATTTTGTGGATGATGAAAATTCCATTAATCTTTTTCTGGGATATGCAGTGGCGGCGCTGCGGCTTAAGAAACAGCTGGAGGAGCAGAGCATCCAGGTGGATGAAGAGCATCCGCTGTTCGTCTATATTCCATGCGGAGTAGGCGGCGCACCGGGAGGCATTACCTTTGGACTGAAGCTTCTGTATGGAGATCACGTGCATATTTTTTATGAAGAACCCCTGGAGGCCTGCTGTATGCTGATCGGCATTGCCACCGGACTCCACAGTGATATCAGCGTACAGGATATCGGACTGTCAGGGAAGACAGAGGCGGACGGGCTGGCGGTAGGACGGCCGTCCAGATTTGTGGGAAAGACAGTAGAACATCTGCTGAGCGGAGAATTTACAGTAGCAGATGAGAAGCTGTACTTGTATATGAAAGAGCTTTTGGAACAGGAGCAGATTTTCATAGAGCCCAGTTCCTGTGCAGCCTTTGCAGGACCGGGGCGTATCGAAAAGACCGGGGAATGCAGGCGGTATCTGGAAGAACATAAGCTGGCAGACAAAATGAGCCGGGCAGCCCATATCGCATGGGCTACCGGAGGTGCACTGGTCCCGGAAGAGGTCAGAAAAGAATATTTAGAAAAAGCGGAAGAAGTGGAGGGAAAAGGTTATGAATCTGTATGATGCACATGGCGATATCTGGTATGACGTAGTGAAACACAGCCAGAAGGGTGAACGGGATATTTTCCGGAAGTATCAGCTCCCGAAGTTTCAAAAGGGAGGCGTTTTCGGCGGAACCTTTGTTATGTGGATCGACCCGCCTCATGACGAGGATCCGAAAAAGCGGATCAAGGAGATTGAGAAGGCGGTCCGCCAGGAACTGGAAGATGCCTCCGATATTTTAAATGTAGTAAAGAAATTTGACGATTTTGAAAAAGGGACAAAAGAAGGCAAGATCAATGTGCTGATGGGGCTGGAAGGCCTGTCTTATATCGGGGAAGACATTGATCTGATCAATTATTATTACGAAGAATTTTCAGTGCGCACCATGATGCTGACCTGGAACGAAGACAACGCGCTGGCTTCCGGCTGGCCGGGAGATGTAAACCGTGGCCTGACGCAGAAAGGAAAAGAAGCTGTCCGCAGGATGAATGAGCTGGGAATGGTGCTGGATGTTTCCCATATCAATGATAAAGGATTCTGGGATGTCATCGAGCTGTCAGATGGACATCCGGTGATCGCCTCCCACAGCAACGCCAGGGCGCTGTCGTCTCACATGCGCAACCTCAGCGACGATATGATCAAGGCGCTGGCGAAGACCGGCGGCGTCATGGGAATGAACCGGCTGGATGCCTTTATCAGTGAAGATCCGGCGAAACAGTCTGTCGAGGGGCTGGCGGATCATGTGGATTACATCCGTGATCTGGCAGGGATCGATCATATCGGCTGTGGATTTGACTTTGAGGATTATGTGGAGCAGGATGCCCTGAGCAAAAACGGGGCGCCCAATGATAATCCAGAGAGTACCACAGGCCTGGTATCGGCGGCGGACGCCCAGAATTTCCTGAGAGCATTGGAAAACAGAGGCTATACCAGAGAAGAAGTAGAAAAAATTGCATATGGAAATTTCTACAGAGTTTACCGGCAGGTGCTGGGCTAGAGATGATTTTGTGAGAGTACGAAAGGAGAAACTGAAACAATGTGGGGTGAAATTTTTAATCTGGATAACCCGCTGGTAGGCGCAGACAACACATGGATGCTGTGGTCTGTCTGCATCACCGGTGCGGCATTATCTATTTATCTGGAACAGAGATACCAGTGGGCGGCGAAACTGTCAGGAGCGATCGTGGCGTTGATCATGGCGATTCTTTTATCCAACTTTGGGATTATCCCGATGAGCGCAGATGTATGGGATATTGTATGGAACTATGTAGTGCCTTTGGCGATACCACTTCTTCTGCTGCAGTGTGACATGCGTAAAGTGGGAAAGGAGTCCGGAAAGCTTCTGCTTATCTTTGTGATCGGATCGGCAGGGACGGCCTGTGGGGCGCTGCTTGGATGGACGCTGCTTCATGACCATATCCCGGAACTGAACGCACTGGCCGGTGTATTTACAGGAACCTATATCGGCGGAACGGTAAACTTTGCGGCACTTGGGGACGCCTTTGACGTATCAGGAGAAATGCTGTCAGCGGCGACCGTTGCCGACAACCTTCTGATGGCGCTTTATTTCTTCGTGTTGATCGCGATGCCGTCTATCGGATTTTTCCGGAAGCACTATAAACATCCGCATGTAGACGAGGTAGAATCTGCAAGCGGCAGCGGAAAAGAGGGAGAGACACTGGCAGCACAATACTGGGGAAGAAAAGAGATTTCCTTGAAGGACATCGCTTTTTGTGCAGCCACTGCGTTTGTGATCGTGACCATCTCAAAACTCCTCTCCACAGGGCTTGCCGGTGTGATACCGACTGGTAATGCAGTTTTGTCTATGCTTAACACACTGTTTGGAAATGAGTATCTGTGGATCACAACCATCGCCATGATCTGTGCGACAGCAGCGCCGGGATTCTTCGGAAATATCCGGGGAAGCCAGGAGATGGGTACTTTCCTGATCTACATTTTCTTCTTTGTGATCGGCGTGCCGGCATCGGTGCCGATGATCATCCGGAATTCACCGCTGCTTCTGGTATTTGCGGCCATTGTAGTTATTGTGAATATGTCGTTCAGTCTGATCGGTGGAAAGCTTCTGAAGTTTAATCTGGAGGAAATTATCCTCTGTTCCAACGCCAATATCGGAGGTCCGACCACGGCGGCAGCCATGGCTGTCTCCAAGGGATGGACAAAGCTGGTAGGGCCGATCATCCTGGTGGGGATTTTTGGGTATGTCATTGGAACATATGCAGGACTGCTGGTCGGAGGTATCCTGGGAGCATAGACGTAGAACAGGCTCTGGAAGATTTCTCCAAAAAAGCATATAATAACGGTAGTATTTGCAGATAAAGGAGGAATCATCTATGAGAAAAAATCTTGGGGCGAAGCCTTATGTATATCCTCAGCCGGTGCTGATCGTAGCGTCCTACGGCGAGGATGGAAGTGCGGATGCGATGAATGTGGCGTACGGCGGAATCGTTAATTCCAACCGGATTCAGATTAATATCGGCGTGCGCCATAAAACATCTGATAATATCAAGGCGAAAGGTGCATTTACGGTAGGAATCGCCGATGAGAAAAACCTGGTGGCAGCAGACTATGTGGGCATTGTATCCGGCCATGATGAGCCAGAGAAGATTGAAAAATCTGGGTTCCATCTGACAAAAAGCGAGTACGTGGATGCGCCGGTGATCGAAGAACTGCCGGTTTCACTGGAGTGTAAAGTAGAAGAAATCAATCAGTACGATGCCACCCTCCGCATCGTGGCAGAGATTGTAAACGTCAGCGCAGACGAAGCCGTACTGGATGCAGAAGGAAACATCGATCCGGACAAACTCCATGCCATTTCCTATGACCCGGCTAATCATACCTATCTGCGGATCGGTGGAAAAGCAGGAAACGCATTTTCAGACGGAAACCAGCTGAAATAGATGGGAGGAACAATGAAAAAAGAAACATCTCATCAAAATACAGGCGGAAGCTGCACCAGCTGTACCTATTACACATACGACGACGAATATGAAACATATGTCTGTGATATCAACATGGATGAAGACGAATATATCCGTCTGATATCCGATTCACATTACGCCTGCCCTTACTACCGTAATGGCGATGACTACCGCATCGTGAGGAAGCAGATGTAAAAGGGGACAGGGGAAAAGTCAACCGGGGACGTACACCTTTGCAAAAGCAATGTCATTAAGTTAAGAAATTGAGATCCAAAAAAAGCATGGAGCAAAAATATTCCATGCTTTTTTTGATGAAAACACTTGACAAATCATACAAAATCTGCGGCGAAGCCATTTGAATATATACTTTTTTGGAGGTTTCAAATGGCTGATTATTCTTTCATTACAAAACATAAACTTATGCATATTATGGAAAAAATGTCCCTTAATTCTGATGCTTATGTAAAGCACCCGGGAAAAGATTTTACACGTGCCAGAAAAATTTCCTTTTTGGACACTTTACGTTTCCTTACCTCACTGGGCGGCAGTTGTATGGATAAGGAGCTGCTGGACTTTTATTCTTACAACCCGGATCTCCCGACAACTTCTGCTATGCTCCAACAGCGCAGCAAGCTCAAACCAAATACAATGAAGAAACTTTTTTGTGATTTCACAGCTTCCCTCCCAAAGCATTCCCACTTTCATGGATATCATCTTCTGGCCGCTGACGGTTCAGAAATATCCTTTCCAGAGAATAAAAAAGAACCTCTCTGCCACCGAAAAATCCCAAACACGGAAAAAGGGAAAAATGCAGTCCATCTAAATGCTTTATACCATTTAAACAGCGGCATTTTTGAACAGGTCCTGTTTCAGGCCGCTCATGAAATGGATGAACATTCCGCTCTTATTACTATGCTGGAACAAACAGAACTTTCCGGCAAAGCAATCCTTACTGCTGACCGGGGATATGAAAGTTATAATACATTTGCACACATCTTAGAAAAAGGGTGGAATTTTGTGATTCGGGGACGACAGGGAGAGCGGGGGATACTTTCCAGCTTGAATGTTCCGGATCAGGAGCAATTCGATGTAGTCTGTCCTATCGTAATCTGTAAAAAGCACTGCCGGGGCACAAAACAACATCCAGAAAAATATAAAAGAATACGGTCGGGTGCTAAGTTTGACTTCTTTACAGAAAACCAGACGGAATATCCTATGGAACTACGTGTTGTAAAGCTGAAAATAAACGAGGAGCTTTCGGAGATTCTGTTTACGAATCTGTCCAAAGAAGAAATGCCTGCCAGAATGCTTCAGGAAATCTACCGTAAGCGCTGGATGATAGAGACGGCATTTTCCCAGTTAAAATATAATCTTGGGGCGAAAGCCCTTCATTCAAAAAAAGCGGAGTATGTATTGCAGGAATTGTATGCAAAAGTTATCATGTTTAATTACTGTAAAAGTATACTGTCCCATATTTCTCTACCTCAAAAAGTATCTTGGAAATACGATTATCAGATCAGTCTGAGTACTGCCGTAGATATCTGTTTAAAATCATGGCGCTGTCCGAATGAGACAGCGCCGCCAGATGTTGAAATATTACTGCTTAAATATAAAGTCCCAATAAGAAAGGAAAGAAGTTTTCCCAGAACACCTTCCCCAAAAGCAGTGATTTATTTCACTTATAGGATAGCATAAGATACAAAAATAAGAAACAGCAATTTAAAGCAGACGACAGTGTCTGCTTTATCGGCATACCCAAAATAAAGACAGCACGGGCTAGAATCCCAATGCTGTCTTTATTTTGGGGGAACATTTTTCTAAACTTAATGACATTGCTTTGCAAAAGGGGTACGTCCCCGGTTGACTTTTCCGGGAGGGATATGTATAATTCATAAGGCACCTTATTAATTTGGAGAAAGGATGAGTTTTATGGATTTGAAAGATGAGGATGTGGTTGGGCTGTTTTTTGAGGTCATGAAGCTGAACCGCAGTTATTCTGAGAATCGGTATGGGAATATGGATGTTTTTCGGGGACAGTACAGCTGTCTTTTTATATTGGAGAGAACCGGGCCGGTGAGTCAGAAGAAGCTGGCGGATATTCTGCGTATCCGTCCGTCTTCAGTGGGTGAGATCCTGGCAAAGCTGGAGGCAAAGGGGCTGATCTGCCGGACGCCGTCGCCGGAGGATGGTCGGGTCTTGCTGGTTTCTCTGACGGAAGAAGGCAAGGCGGCTGCGCAGCAGGTCCGGGAAAACAGAGCTGTTGCCCACAAGGAGATGCTTTCCGGGCTTACGAAGGAGGAGAAGAGGGGCTTTTATCAGGCGCTGCGGAAGATTCAGGAGTATTATCTGAGACAGGAGGAAGAGCATGGAGACAGAAATTAGAATGACAGACAGAAAGCGGACGATGATATTTATTAATATTGTGATTACATGCATCGCTTCGTCCATGCTGGCGACGGCGCTGACAACGGCGCTTCCGGCAATTATTGAAGACCTGAGCATAGATGTATCGGCCGGTCAGTGGCTGACCAGCGGCTATTCACTGGCAATGGGGATCATTATGCCGCTGACGGCTTTTCTGATCACACGTTTTCCGACGAGACGACTGTATTTATCAGGGATCGTGCTGTTTATCGCAGGTCTTGTGCTATGTGTAGTCGCACCGAATTTTCAGATCATGATGGCGGCAAGGATCCTGCAGGCCTGTGGAAACGGCGTGCTTTCCTCGATGGCCCAGGTGATCATTCTTACCATTTATCCGATTGAAAAACGTGGCACGGCCATGGGATGGTACGGCTTGTCTATCGGAGCCGCACCGGTCATTGCACCGACGCTGGCCGGAGTGATCGTAGATATGTTTGGATGGAGAGCGATCTTCTATATTTCTATCGGTATCATGGCGGTTTCCTTTTGCTGGGCGCTGGGTGTTCTGGACAATGTACTGGAGACTGCGAAGAAGAAATTTGACACGGCATCCTTTGTGCTCAGTGTTTTTGCCTTTGGCGGACTGACGCTGGGAATCGGAAATATTGGAAATTACAGTTTCTTCAGTCTGCAGGTCCTTCTGGTGCTTATCATCGGCGTGCTCGCATCGGCATTGTTTGTATACCGCCAGCTTCATCTGGAAGAGCCGTTTCTGGAGCTTCGTATTCTGAAAAAGAAAAATTATGCCGTCAGTGTGGCTGGAAGTATGCTTCTGTATTTTGTGATGATGGGATCCTCGATTCTGATGCCGCTTTACGCTCAGTCTGTTATGGGATGTTCAGCAACGGTGTCCGGCCTGATCGTGCTGCCGGGCTCTGCAGTAATGGCGATCGTCAGCCCGTTTGCAGGCAAAATCTATGATAAGCTGGGTATGAAGATTCTGTTTGTCATAGGAGCAGTCTGCATGACAGTAAGCTGTGCCGGTATGTGCCTTCTGACCATGGATACCTCTGTATGGATGGCAGCGGCCTGGAATACCCTGCGTACTACGGCGATCGGATGTCTGATGATGCCGCTGGTAACCTGGGGAACCGAAGGAATAGGATTTAAGATGATCTCGCACGGAACGGCGCTTCTGACATCCCTGCGGACTGTGGCCGGAGCTATGGGAACAGCGGTATTTGTGGGGATTATGAATACCGCTTCTAAAAATGCCGCAACAAAATATGGCGATGCGGCAGGGCTTCATGGGATCACGACAGCATTTTTCTGGATGACGATTGTTTCAGCCCTGCTGGTTGTGACCGGCATTTTCCTGGTAGGCAGAAGAGATGACTAAAGTCTGGAAAGACAGGGGTCACAATCAGAGACAGATATGATACAATAAGGCAGAAGTGAAGAAAAGACAGGGGGATTGAAAAACCATGAAATTATATGAAGAAAAACCAGTGATACATCAATATGAAAATGCAGAAGATTTTGTGACAGAGTTCCAGATTGGAAAAGGAGACTTTATCCTGGCCGGGAAATCTGTGTTTGAGGCGCATTTTTCGGAGCTGAAGAAGACGGATGCAGTGATCCGCTATAAAAGTCAGTATGGACAGGGGGAGCCGACAGATCTTATGGTAGATGCTCTCCTTGCAGACTTCCGGAAGACGGGATGCGGCAGGATCATTGCCATCGGAGGCGGTGCAGTCATCGATATGGCAAAGATTCTGGTGCTGGATGGAGATGCCCCGGCAGCGGACATTTATCAGAGAAAAACAGAACTGAAAAAGGTGCGTTCTCTGGTTGCCGTACCCACTACCTGCGGCGCCGGATCAGAAGTATCCAGCGTATCGATTGCAGAGATGACACAGATGCATACAAAACTGGGACTGGCCTGTGAGGAGATTTATCCGGATCACGCGGTACTGATCCCCGGGCTTTTGAAAGAGCTGCCCTGGCATTTCTTTGTCACCAGCGCTATCGATGCCTTGATTCATGCCATTGAATCCTATGTATCACCAAAGAGTAATCTCTATACAAGGATGTTCGCCAAAAAGGCTATGGAGATGCTGCTTTCCGGATTCCGGAAGCTGGCAGGAGAAGGGCAGGATTACAGGGAGAATCTGTTTGAGGATTTTCTCGTGGCAAGCAACCTGGCAGGGATTTCTTTTGCAAATGCAGGAACCGGGGCTGTCCATGCCATGTCTTACCCCTTAAGCGGAGTGTATCATGTGACTCACGGGGAGGCCAACTATCAGTTCCTGACAGCTGTGTTCCAGGTCTACCAGGAAAGAGACCCACAAGACGGGATTCAGGAATTGAATGCCTTTCTTGCCGGAATCCTTGGATGTGAGCCGGGAAGTGTTTATCAGGAAATGGAAAGACTGCTGGGAAGCCTGATTGAAAGGAAACCTCTTCATGAATATGGCATGAAGGAAGCTGAGATTAAGACCTTTGCCAAGAGTGTAGAAGAGGCTCAGCAGCGTCTTTTAAATCAGAGCTATGTGAAGTTTAAAGCAGAAGATATGGAAGAGATCTACCGGAAACTGTACTAGTCGGGAAAACAGCCTATGAAAAAAACAGATATTTTTATTACACAGGGAAAAGATTATTTTGAAATGACCCGGGAACTTCTTGAGACATGTGATCTGGCATCGGATATCGGTGACAGGAATAAGCGCATCGGCATCAAGCCGAATCTGGTGGTGGCAAAGCCTGCGTCCAGCGGGGCCACCACCCACCCGGAGGTGCTGGGGGCCCTTCTTTCCTATCTAAAAGAGAAGGGCTTTGAAAACCTGACGGTGATGGAGAGTTCCTGGGTGGGAGAGGACACCCGGAATGCGCTAAGGGAAAGCGGACTTCTGGAGGTGTGCCGGGAGCAGAATGTGGAGTTCTGGGACACAAAGAAAGACCAGGCCGTCACTGTGGACGCAGCAGGTATGGAGCTTCATGTCTGTGCCCGTGCAATGGAGATGGATTATCTGATTAATATGCCGGTAGTGAAAGGCCACTGTCAGACCACGGTGACCTGTGCTCTGAAAAACTATAAAGGACTGATCCCGGACAGCGAGAAGCGCAGGTTCCACAGACTAGGGCTCCACAAGCCGATTGCCCACCTGGGAACAGCCCTTCGGCAGGATTTTATTCTGGCTGATAATATCTGCGGAGATCTTGACTTTGAGGAAGGAGGTAATCCGGTATCCATGGACCGGGTGCTGGCCTTCAAAGATCCGGTGCTCTGTGACAGCTTTGCGGCGGAAACGCTGGGCTATCGCCCAGGGAATATTGAGTATATCCGTCTGGCAGAAAGTTTAGGCGCAGGAAGTACAGATACGTCAGGGGCCAGTATTCATTATGTCCGGCCGGAAGGAAAGAAGGAGAAAAGATGGGCTCCCCGGGGAAGAGTAGGGCAGCTGGCAGGGTATGTACGACAGAAGGACGCCTGCTCAGCCTGCTATGGATCCCTGATCTATGCTCTGGACCGCCTGGATGAAATGGGCGGCCTTAAAGGGAAAGAAAAAGAGAGTATTGCTATCGGCCAGGGATTTCGTGGAAAAGAAGGAGAACTGGGCGTGGGAAACTGTACCCGGTGCTTTCGCAGATCACTGGCCGGCTGTCCGCCTAAGGCGGTGGACATCGTAGAATTTTTAAAGCAGGAGTGGAAAGATGAAAGATAAGATGCCGGGCAGGAGGATTCTGTTGGTGGAGGATGACTGGGAGCTGGGAGAAGGAATGGTATGGATGCTGGAAAAAGAAGGGTTTCTTACTTTTTGGGCCCGTTCTCTTAAGGAGGCAGGGAAGCTTTATCAGGCAGAAGGGGCGGAACTGATCCTCTTGGACGTGAACCTGCCGGATGGAGAGGGGTTTGACCTCTGTCAGCAGCTCAAAGATACTCCGGTACTTTTCCTCACGGCCCGGGATCTGGAGGAAGATATGTTAAAGGGCTATGAGCTGGGAGCCCAGGACTATGTGACTAAGCCCTTTTCCATGAAGGTGCTGCTGAAAAAGATCAACGTGATCCTCAAAAGGGAGAGAGAGAATGGGTGGCAGATATTTGACGACGGGTATCTGCACCTGGATCTTCCGGGGGCAAAGGTGGAGGTGAAGGGCAGGTCCTGCCCGGTGACGCCCACGGAATTCCGGCTTCTTAAGGAATTCCTCTCCCATAAGGGACAGCTTCTTACCTATGATGTTTTGTTGGACAGTCTCTGGGAAGGCGGCAGCCAGCTCATGGACCGGCACGCTCTGACAGTTAATGTCGGCCGTCTCCGGGGAAAGATTGAGGATGAGGAGCATAAATATATTTCAAATGTGTACGGGATGGGATATCAGTGGATTGGATGATTGTGATTACCTCTGCCGCCCTTCTTCTGGCTGCTTTTTCCGGCTGGAGGATGTGGCGGCAGAAAAAGGATATATATGCGTTTACAGAGGAGCTGGAAGAGAATCTTGATGCCATTCTTGCAGGAAAGCCTCTGAAAAAGAATGGGGAGACCAGGGATACGCTGGCTGGGAAGATGAATGAGAAACTAGTCCGCGTCTGTCATATTCAGGAGAGAAAAGAACAGGAGAGTCGGGAGGCCAAGGAGCAGATGAAGGAGCTGATTTCGGATGTCTCACATCAGACCAGAACGCCCATAGCTAACCAAAAGCTGTATCTTGAGATTCTCAGGCAGAAGGGGCTTCCTGAGGAGGCTTATGGATTTCTTGATAAACTGGAGCACCAGACTGATAAGCTGGACTTTCTTTTTCGCAGTCTGGTGAAAATGTCCCGGCTGGAGACGGGGATTATACAGATCCAGAAGGAGAAATGTGACCTGGCAGAGACATTAAAAGAGGCTGTGTCCGCCGTGGTGGCTGCAGCGGCAGTAAAGGATATCGAGATCCGGGCAGAGACGGCAGGTCCTTTTCTTTTATCTCATGATCCCAGGTGGACGGAAGAAGCGGTGTTCAATCTTCTGGACAACGCGGTGAAGTATACTGGACGAGGCGGCCAGATACAGATATCTGTGAAAACAGGAGAAATATTTGCAGGAATCCACGTGAAGGACACAGGAAAAGGCATTCCTCTGGAACGGCAGGCGGAAATTTTTACAAGGTTTTACCGGGAGCCGGAGGTTCACGATGTGGAGGGGATCGGCATCGGCCTGTACTTAACGAGGAGGATTACAGAGCTTCAGGGCGGATATGTGGAGGTACGTTCCTGCCCCGGGAAAGGCGCGGACTTTACCATTTACCTTCCGCTATAGAAGAGGAAATGTCACAGTTTTGTGATGATTCGGATTTGAGACTGGTTTGTGACTTTTGCGCTTTACAATAAAGCGATGGTCCAAGGAATATGTGACCGGACGAGAAAAGGAGGCGTAAAAAGTGGAAAACTGGATCGTAAAGACGAAAAATCTAAAAAAATACTATCAGCTTGGCAAGAACACGGTGAAGGCCCTGGACGGGGTGGACTTTGCCGCGGCGGAGCGGGAGTTTGTGGCCATCATCGGGAAATCCGGCAGCGGCAAGAGCACCCTTCTGCACATGCTCGGAGGGCTGGATGAGCCCACCTCCGGGGAGGTGTACGTGGACGGCAGGAGGCTTGCGGGCATGAGCCGGGAGCAGCTTGCCATCTTCCGGCGCAGGAAGGTGGGCTTTGTCTTCCAGAGCTACAACCTGGTGCCGGATCTCAATGTGTATGAGAACATTGTCCTCCCCATTGAGCTGGACGGGCGCAGGGTCGACCGGGCATTTGTGGACGAGCTTCTGTCCCTTCTGGCCCTGGAGGAAAAGCGGGAGGCCCTGCCCGGCACCCTGTCCGGGGGACAGCAGCAGCGGGTGGCCATTGCCCGGGCCATTGCCAGTAAGCCCGCCATCATCCTGGCGGATGAGCCCACCGGCAATCTGGACACGGCCACGAGCCACGATGTGATGGGGCTTTTGAAGGTGGCGGCGAAGCAGTTTCAGCAGACCATCATCCTCATCACCCACGACAGCGACATCGCCCAGATGGCGGACCGGATCGTGCACATCGAGGACGGACGGATCGTGAAGGCAGGTGATACCTATGCTGGCTAACAACAATCAGGGGGTCATCCGCCGGATGGCGGGTCGGTCTCTCAAAAGCAGCCGGCGCAGGACCGTCATCATGGGTCTGGCCGTGGCTCTGTCAGCCTTTATGCTCTTTTCTGTCTTCACTGTGGGCATCACCTGGTTCCACATGTACCATCTCCAGAATATCCGCCTGGCAGGCGGGGACTTCGATGCGGTTATGTACGGCATGACAGAGGAGCAGAAGGAGAAGTGCAAGGAGAACCCCGATATCGACAAAATCGGCATCGCCGCCGTGGCCGGCTCCATCCTCTCCACGGATTACGACAATACCGTCAATGTGGGCTGTATCTGGGCGGACGATGTGTACTGGAATGACATCATGGCGCCTGCCAGGACCCAGGTGAAGGGTTCCTACCCCCAGAAGGAAAACGAGGTCATGCTGACGGAGAGCGCGCTTGAGACCTGCGGCTTTGAGGATTTGGGCCTGGGCATAGGCGACACCTTCCGGGCCCTCTGGCAGGACGGGCAGGGCAATCAGATGGAGAGGGAGTTTCGGATTTCCGGCATCTGGGAGGGCTACGGGTCGCAGAACGAGTTCTATGTGTCAAAGGCCTTCTATGACCAGTGCGGCTACCAGCTCTCGGAGGTGGCTTCCGGACGCTATTTCATGACCTTTCACAGGAATTTCTGGACCCAGGAGGAGCAGACGGCCTTCATCGACAGCATGGATCTGGAGAAGCAGCAGAATATCTTCTTCTCTGTGGAGGCGGGGTACTCCATCCCCATTGTCCTGGGACTTGCGGGCATTGCCCTTGTCACCTGCCTGTGCGCCTGTCTTCTGATCTACAACATCCTGTACCTGTCTGTGGCAGGGAATGTCCGGTACTACGGACTCCTCCAGACTATCGGCATGACAGGGCGGCAGATCCGCGCTCTGATGGGACGCCAGAGCGTCCTTGTGGGCGGTGTCGGCATAGCGGCGGGGCTGCTTTTGGGGACAGGGGTGTCCTTCTTCCTCATCCCCTCCATCGTCCGGTTTCTCGGGGTGAGGGCGAAGGAGGCGGGGCCCATAGAGATCAGCTTCCACCCGGCAGTCTTCCTCCTGACTGTCCTCCTGACCGGCGCTACGGTCTGGATCGGCAGCCGCAAGCCGGTGAAGCTGGCGGGCTGTGTCTCCCCTATCGAGGCGGCGGGCTACCGGCCGGTGTACGGTGGGAAGAGCGTGCGAAAAACCGGGAAAGGCGGCCTTCTGTGGCGGCT
>OGRN01000651.1_pt1 | contig 32615 bp, 35 predicted proteins | sample 1553401 | NCBI WGS metagenome assembly OGRN01 (sample SAMEA2580096, study PRJEB22360) | human gut metagenome | biome: human gut; feature: human-associated habitat; material: faeces | place: Denmark | collected 2008/2010 | reverse complement strand
GAAAAGAATACCTGTCTACTTTGAATATGAGTTTGGAATTGATTTTGAAAAGGAAAAACTGTTTTTACAAGAAAATGGATATCTGGATAATGATAATCACGTAACGGAAAAAGGGCATCAAGCCATATCATCCCATTATGATGTTATTCAAAACAAGAAATAATCATTAAGCTATAACCGCCCCGGTGATTATATAGATTTCTCAATGTAAGGGTATGTAACGAAAGAGAGGAAAAGGGTATGAAAAAGAAAATCGTAACACTATTGATCGCAGGAACGCTGGCCATGTCTATTACAGCATGCGGTGGTTCTTCTGATTCTGAAGAAAACACCAGCTCTACCACTGAAGCGAAAGAGGATGAAGAATCGGCCGACGAACAAAAAGCAGACAGCGAAAAGAGCGATCTTGAATCTTATGTCGGAAAACCTTTGACCGATTTAATGGGAAAGATCAGCGAATTAGGGTATACAGCTGAATACTATGATGATGGCGTAGATTTTACAGAATTCATTTCAGATGTGCAAGCAGATTATAGTGTAGATTCTGTAGATATAGATACTAAAAACAAAACTCTTACTGTTGAAATCGTATCAAATACAACTTTACAAAACCGTGCAGTTGCAGACGCACTATCTGAAAAACTTTCTACTGGGGCCGCATGGGTAGCGGCTGAAAATTATGGGGAAAGTCAATATCCATATGGATTTGAACTACATTATTTTATGGGCAAACTGGCTGAAGAGCCTTATGATGAAAACACATGGTTTTTGAAAGCTGAATGTACCGTTACCAATGAATTTGGTGCGGATGCTGAAGGTACTTGTGAAGCAACTGTCACAGGGACTGAAGATGCACCGCAAGTTACATCTTTCAATGTTTATTAACCTCACTCCCATTCAATACATAAATCGAATCCAGAATAATATACAAAAGAAAAAGAAAGAGGAATACTATGGACAAAGATTTAAACCCATCACCAACTTCCGTAGAACCAGAAAACATAAATACGACTCCACAGAAGAAAAAATTTAGTAAACGTCTTATTGTTGAACTGATCGGTGTGGTTATAATTATTTTGCTCTCACTTTCTTCTATCGGAAGTGTTTCAGAAGAAGACTACAATAACCTCCAGGCAGAGTATACCGATCTTCAAGATAACTACTCAGATCTCCAAAATAGTCTCGAAGATGTACAAGATAAATTAGAGAAAACATCTGAATCTTTGAACGATATAACAGCTGAATATGAAACTTTCCAAGAACGGATGAGCCCATTTGCAGAATTGTCTGACGATGAAATCAGCGCCATAGTTACTGAAATGGAGCAAAAAGCTGCAGAGGAGGAAGCTGCACGTCTCCAGGCAGAGCAAGCTGCTCAACAACAGGCTCAAGCTGCTCAACAAGCCGCAGCTTCTCAAGCTTCTGTGCAATCCCAACAGCCTCAAGGAGAAATGGTCTGGATTCCACGAACTGGAAGCAAATATCACAGCAACTCTTCCTGTAGCAATATGAAAAATCCGTCACAGGTGACAATATCAGAAGCTCAGAGCATGGGATATGAACCTTGTAAAAAGTGTTACTAAGTATAGTCACCGAGGCGGTTATATAGGTTTCTCAGTGTAAGGGTACTAAAGAGAGGGAATGGTATGATCGATTTTACAAACAGTGCTTATGTGAAAATGAAACAGGTAGACCCCAATACGGTTATGGGAGACATACAGCAAATCCTAATCAACGGCGAGCAGGTCATTGGAGTCTATAAAGCTATGAGAGACTACTGCGTATTCACAAACAAGCGTGTCATTGCAGTAAATGTACAGGGAGTGACCGGGAAAAAGAAAGACTTTACTTCACTTCCATATTCAAAAGTAAGCGCATATTCTGTGGAAACTGCAGGCGTGCTTGACTTGGACAGTGAGCTCGAGATGTATTTCAGCGGATTAGGCAAAGTGAAATTTGAATTTACGGGCCAAAGCAATATCGTACAGATTTGTCAGATTATCAGTGGATACATATTATAAGCATAAAACCGCCCTGGCGCTCTCCGGAGCTGCCGGGGCATACAACAATAATATATTTGCCCAGGCAGCCGATAGGGTGCATACCACCGTTTCCGAGTCTTGCGGAAGGAGTGGTTGATATGAGTACATATGAAGAGTTCATGATTATATTGACCGTTGGTCTTTTGATTGTCGCAATTCTGAATTATACCCATAGAAAATAGCACCCCAGCTCTGGCCAAGCTTTTAAGGTGCTATTTCTAGTTACTGATAACTTTGCCGGAAACGGATAGGTTTGCTCTATCGTATCGGCTGTCTTGTTAAGTATATTATAGCAAATATGCTTAAAAAGTCAACCGCTCGGCAGTACTAACACCGAGCGGCTGTGCATAGCATCTCCGAAGAGATACCATCATTTGGACAAAGAATATTGTATCATCTTCGGGACAGTCACGCAAGCGGAACACCCGTTCCCCGCTGGCTGTTATTTTTGTACATATTTTTCAATATAATGCAAAAGGGAGATGATTTTATGCCAAGCAAAATCCTACGCTGTGCCATCTACATCCGCGTGTCTACAGCGGAACAAATGATGCACGGGAAGTCCCTGCAGGCCCAGCAGGAATACCTAGCACGCTATGCATCCGAACACGGCATGATCGTGGCCGGGGTCTACGCAGACGAGGGCAAAACGGCCAGGAAAGAGCTGAAAAAGAGAAAAGCGATCCATGCCCTTCTGGAAGACGTAAAAGCCGGAAAAATCGATGTGATCCTCTTCTGGCGGCTTGACCGGTGGTTCCGTAATATGTCCGACTTCTACAAAGTCCAGGATATTCTGGATGCCTGCGGAGTCCGGTGGATCTCTGCATCAGAGCCAGGCATTAACATGGAGACCCGTGACGGCCGGCTGCAGCTGAATGTTGTGCTTTCAATCGGGCAGAACGAAGTGGACACCACATCAGAGCGTATCAAATTTGTCAATGAAGCGTCCATCCGGCAGGGCAAGGTCATATTTGGTGACAGCAATATGCCGCGCGGCTATAAGGTAGGAATCGTAGACGGGAAGAAATGCATGGTCAAGGATCCGGATAAAGAGGAAATGGTCAATGCCTTCTATGATTATTTTGAGCAGCATCAAAGTAAACAGGGAACGCTCAAGTATATGCAGCGGAATTATGACCCGGATTTTTCCTATGGCGTACTGCGGACCATGCTTTCCAGTGAGTTTTACAAGGGGACTTACCGGGGAATCCCCTACTGCCCTGCTTATGTTTCAGAAGAACGCTGGGCCAGGATCCAGAAGATCAGCCGGAAGAATATCAAGCACACCCCTTCCGGACGAGTGTATCTGTTCTCAGGGCTTATCCGCTGTCCTGTATGCGGCCAGAAACTTGCTGGAACAGGATGCTCTTCTATTATCAACCGTAAGACCCGGGAAAAGCGTACATACTGTTACTACCGCTGCAACCGAGCCATGATCGACCGGATCTGCCCAAATACGCACAGGGTCAGCCAGAATCTGATTGAAAAATATCTGTTGGATCATCTGGAAGAAGAATACCAGGGATACCGGATCCGATGTGAACGAATCGAAGAGAAAAAGAAAAAGGTGCGCGAAACACGTACCCCGGAGAAGTTGCAGAATGAGCTGGAACGGCTGAATCTTTTGTTCCAGAAAGGCCGGATTGAATGGGATTACTATAGCGGAGAGTATGACCGGATCGAGGATGAGCTGAAAGAGCTTCTTCAAACTGCCCATACCACGGAGCCGCCAAGAGATTTCACGTATCTGGAAGATCTCCTTCAGGAAGATTTCAAGAACATCTATCAGAAATTATCTCCAGAAAACCGCCAGGCCTTCTGGAGATCTACCATCCGGGAAATCCATCTGAAGAAAGATTATACCGTAGAATGTGTGGACTTTTTATAGAGTGTCTTGGCCTAACCTGCGAACTCCAAACCCACACACCAGATCAAGCCCGATCCCTTCTTCCTCAAAATATCCTTCCTCAATCGCCACATACATCGGTGCATAAAAAACAGAATGCGCCACCTCATTCAATGTGACCTCCGTGACTTCTTCTGTCCCTGCATCCTTTGCAGAGCCAGAAACCTCTGTGCCAGTCTCTTCACCAGAACACGCTGTAAACATTGAAAGCATCATCACCAGCGTAAGGCAGATTCCCAGTAATCGCTTCTTCATCTGAATCCTCCTTATAACTCTTAACGATACCAATATATTCGTAATAAGAAGGATCTGTGACATTTACTGTATAATCCTGTGGATCTGCCGGTACTCCCGGGGAGCCATCTGATATATCCTTTTAAATGCGCGTGAAAAATGAAGAGCATTGGGATAACCGACCGCCACCCCCACATCACTGATCGGATCATCTGAGGTGGTCAGAATCTCTGCCGCTTTGGCCATACGATAATGAACCAGAAATTCCTGGGGCGACTGACCGATCACATTTTTGAAGATTTTTCCAAAATAACTGCGGTCAAGACGGCAGCTTTTTGCTATATCCTCTACGGTAATATTCTGTGCATAATGTTCAGAAATAAAGCTGATCGCCTCTTTTGCATAAAACTCCCTCATCCGTCCTTCCTGTCTCTTTTTTCGTGTATTTGAGTAACGGATCAGCTTATCCATCAAAAGATAAAATCTTCCGATCATTTCCATGGAAGAACTATTCTCACGAAAAACAAGCGCCTGCATTTCCTCACCGATTTCAAGCGCATGCTCCCTTGAATCCGGCTGATAAACAGGATTCAGATAAGAAATCCCTGCTGCTTCAATACACTCTTTTGCCCTTAACCCATTAAACTCAATCCACATATAGATCCATGGATCCTTTTCATCAGCCATATAACTGTTCACATATCCAGGTTCAATAATAAATCCCGCGCCTCTCTCCAACGCAAACTCCTGCATGTGATCTTTTTCATCATTAGCGCGCAGGTACCCTTTTCCGGATATAATAAAGTGAAATAAATAATTGTTTCTCACATATGGTCCAAAAGAATGCAAAGGACTGCACTTCTCATATCCATACTGCATGATCGTAAGATCGATAAAATGTTCGTCCCTAAAAATCGAAAACTTTGTCTCTCCCATTTCTGCCCCTCCAGGATGTATTGTATTATTTTACCAATTTTTGATTTGTATTTTATTAAATTTTCACAAACTTTCGTTCACATTTATTATTATATACCATAATGCGTCTATACTTCAACCATTTGCTTTAAATCACGCATTTAGGTAAGATTGACACTCATTAGTATATATACTTTTTTTCGTTAAAATGCTATCATTTTAATCAACTTATAGCAAAATCTTCATGCACTTTGTACACTGCATGACAAAAGGAGAGGTGTGGAATGAAAAAGAAAGTGACTGCTGTACTTCTCGTACTGACATTACTCCTCAGCATGGCGGCTGTAGCCGGCTGCGGCAGCAATTCCGGCTCTGACGGAGTAACCGAGATCGAGATCATACAGTACAAAATGGAAGCAACCGACTATTTTGACGCACTGGAAGACGAATTCAATAAGACACACGATGATATCCATCTGACTATTGATTCTCCCAACGATGCGTCCACCATCATGAGGACTCGCTTTATCCGCGAAGACTATCCTGATATCATCGGGATCGGCGGTGATATCAACTATTCTTACTATGTAGATGCCGAGATTCTTGCCGACCTGTCCGACTGGGACGGCATGGCTGACATCAAACAGTCTTATCTTGATATTGCAGAAGGACTGGAAATTGTTCCGACAGACGGAACCTTCATCGCGCCTTATATGGCAAACGCAGCCGGAGTCCTTTATAACAAGGACCTGTTCGAAGAACACGGCTGGAGCATCCCGACCACCTGGGATGAGCTGATTTCTCTTTGCCAGGATATTCAGGCAGAAGGCATTCTTCCCTTCTACTTCGGTTTCCGTGATACCTGGACCTGTCTGGCACCTTGGAACGCGATCGCAGTCGATCTTGCTCCTGCTGATATCTGCCAGCAGGTAAACAAAGGAGAAACAACCTTCTCGGATGCTTACCGGGAAGCGGCCGAAAAATACATACAGCTGATGGATTACGGCCCGGACGATCCGGCAGCATACGGCTACAACGATGCATGTACCGCCTTTGCAAGAGGCGAAGCCGCTATGTACCCGATCGGAAGCTATGCGATCCCACAGATCCTGTCCGTAAATCCGGATTTAAATATCGATTCCTTTGTAATGCCTGCAAACGATAATCCAGACGGCAATACACTGAACTCTGGTATCGACCTTGGCTTCTGTGTAACGTCAGCCTGTGAAAACAAAGAAGCAGCTTACGAAGTACTGGATTTCTTATATGAAGATGAAAACATCCAGGCTTATATGGACGACCAGAACGCGATTTCCTGTAAAGAAGGCGACTTCACAATTTCTCCGATGCTGGACGGCATGAACGACTACATTACTTCCGGCAACATGACAGACTATCAGGATCACTACTATCCTTCCGAAATGGCTGTCGACGCAATCCTTCAGACTTATGTCCTGAACAGAGATACCGATGCTTTCCTGAAGAGATTTGACACAGACTGGCAGCGGTATAACCGTGACACCATCCGTGAGGTACAGGAATATGAAGAAGAACACGGCAGTACAGAATAGGAAAGGAGTGGGGATAGAATGAAAAATGATAGAAAACGTACATTCTTATTGATAACAATACCGATCCTGGCATTGTTTGTATGTTTCAATACAATACCCTTAATTCGTGGTATTGTTTACAGCTTTACAAACTTCAAAGGATTCGGAACCTACGATTGGGTAGGTTTTAGAAACTACATGGATCTGTTTACTGACTCACGTATCGGCGGCTCTTACCTGTTTACTTTTAAGCTGGCGATCGTGGCAACAATCCTGACTAACGTGATCAGCCTGATCCTGGCGCTGGGACTGAATGGAAAAATCAAGGGTAAAAGCTTCTTCCGTGCAGCATATTTCCTGCCAAACGTACTCGGCGCACTGGTTGTAGGTTACATTTTCCAGTATCTGTTTACCTACATCATCCCTGCACTTGGCAAAGCCATCGGAAGCCCGGTTTTAAGCCAGAGCCTCCTTTCCAACGAAAACCTGGCATGGTTTGCCATCGTGATCGTATGCTGCTGGCAGAACATCGCCATGAACACTATCATCTATATCTCCGGACTGCAGACGGTACCGGAAGATGTATATGAGGCAGGGGACCTGGACGGTGCAACAGGCTGGAAGCGTTTCCGGCATCTGACTTTCCCGCTGATCATCCCGTTCTTTACCATTAATATGGTTCTTTGTGTAAAGAACTTCCTGATGGTATTCGATCAGATCATGGCTATGACCCAGGGAGGTCCTGCACAGAGTACAGAATCTATTTCCTTCCTGATCTATAACAATGGTATGAAAGGCGGAGCCTTCGGTTACCAGAGTGCTAACGCCGTAATCTTCTTCATCGTGATCGTAGCAATTTCTGCTGCACAGATGAGCATATCCAGTAGGAAGGAGGAACAGTTATAATGAAAGCAAGAATTGGACACAAAACAAACTGGCCGGTAGTGATCCTTTTGATTCTCGGCTTAAGTACGATTGTTTTCCCATTATACATGGCAATTGTAATTGCTTTTAAACAGCCGTCTGAAATGACCAACAGCATTTCCGGCATCCTGTCACTCCCGTCAAGCTGGAGCTTAAGCAACTTTGCGGAAGCCATGGAAGTCACCGATTTCTGGCACTCCCTTGGGAACAGCATCCTGATCACCGTTGTGACAGTCGTTCTCTCTATCCTGATCCATTCTCTGATGGGTTACGCGATTGGACGGAACCGTGCACACAGTAAATTTTACAAATTCGTATACTTATTCATCGTAAGCGGTATGTTTGTTCCATTCGCAATCCTGATGATGCCTCTGGCAAAACAGACCGCTGAACTTGGACTTGCAAATTGGGCTGGCGTTATTATCCTTTATGTGGTATTCTATATGCCGATGAATGTGCTGCTGTATTCCGGATACCTGGTAAATATTCCAATTGCACTGGAAGAAGCTGCCGAGGTTGACGGTGCAAGCACCTGGAGCACCTACTGGAAGATCATCTTCCCGATCATGAAGCCCATGCATGCAACAGTTGCCATCATCACTGCACTTGCCGTATGGAATGACGTTATGACGCCATTGATCATTATGGCTGGTACCGGACAGAACACTCTGCCTCTGGCACAGTTGAACTTCCAGACACAGTTCGGAACCAACTATAACCTGGCATTTGCCTCATATCTGCTGGCACTGATCCCGATCCTGATCTTCTATGTGATCTGCCAGAAACAGATTCTGAACGGCGTTGTAAACGGTGCAGTCAAATAGTAAACATTAACTTTGAAATGAGGGCAAACTTATGGCAATTTTACTTGACAGCGAAAACAACGTTTTCACATTGCAGACAGACCATAGTATGTACCAGATGAAAGCAGACAGGTATGGAGTATTACTCCATACCTGGTTTGGCGAAAAGGGTTCGGATTTTGACTACTCCTATCTGATCACCTATGCAGACCGTGGTTTTTCAGGCAATCCATATGAAGTAGAAGATGAACGGACCTACTCACTGGACGCGCTTCCCCAGGAATATCCAGCCTACGGAAGCGGTGATTACCGTGGGAGTGCTTTAAAAGTGCGGTATCCCGATGGTACCACCTCCTGCGAGCTTCGTTATGTAAAACATCAGCTCCTGGAAGGGAAGTATTCGATCCCCGGACTTCCAGCAATCTATAAAATGCCGGAAAATAAGGCAGATACACTGGTAATTACTCTGGAAGATACCCGGAAGTTTTTTTATGTTCATCTGTACTACGGAGTTATGGAGGATCTGGATATCATTACCCGGGCCGTCCGCATAGAAAATCACAGCGATAAACCGATCTATCTGGAAAATGTACAGAGTACCTGCGTAGACTATCTTCACGGTGAATTTGATCTCCATACCTTTTATGGACGTCACATCAAAGAGCGCAATTACCAGCGCGCAGCGATTCATCACGGAATCCAGTCTGTGGGCAGTACCCGTGGAATGTCCAGCCACCAGTACAATCCGTTTCTGATCCTGTCAGACAAAAACACAACGGAAACCTTCGGAAACTGTTACGGCTTCTCCTTCCTGTATAGTGGAGATTTCTTAGGAAGCGCTGAGTTTGACACCTACAACCAGACTCGTCTTCTCTTAGGGATTAATCCAGGTAATTTTCAATACTGCCTGGAACCGGGCGAGATCTTCTGCTCTCCGGAAGTCGCCATGACATATTCCAACAAAGGTCTGGAACATCTTTCCCATACCTATCACCGTGCATACCGCAATAATCTGTGCCGTGGGAAGTTTAAAAAAGCACGCCGTCCTGTTCTTTTAAACAGCTGGGAAGGCGTATATTTTGATTTTAACGGGGAAAAACTGGTCCAGATGGCAAAAGATGCAGCCTCTATGGGCATTGAGCTTTTTGTCATGGACGACGGCTGGTTCGGAAAACGCGACAAAGATGTTTCAGGACTTGGAGACTGGGTGGTCAATGAAAAGAAATTAGGATGTACCCTTGGTGAACTATCCGAACAGATCCATGCTCTGGGAATGCAGTTTGGAATCTGGTTTGAGCCAGAATGCGTCAGCGAAGACAGCGATCTTTACCGCGCACATCCGGACTGGGCTTTAAAAGTCCCGGGCAAGGCACCTACCCGTTCCCGTTACCAGCTGGTTCTGGACTTTTCCAGATCTGATGTGCGGGATTATATCTTTCAGCAGATGTGCCAGGTTCTGGACTCCGCAAAGATCGAATACCTGAAATGGGACTTCAACCGGAGCATTACGGATATTTACAGCGCCGTCCTTCCTGCTGAAAAACAGGGGGAAGTGGCACACCGCTTTATCCTTGGCTTGTATGATATGCTGGACAAGCTCGGAAAGCGTTATCCAGATATGCTGATCGAAGGATGCTGTGGAGGCGGCGGACGTTTTGATGCTGGAATGCTGTACTACTCTCCGCAGATCTGGGGAAGCGACAACACTGATGCAATCGAACGCCTGACTATCCAGCATGGTTCTTCCTTCGGCTATCCGATTTCTGCTATCGGTTCCCACGTATCTCAGTGCCCGAACGAGCAGACCGGTCGCTATACGCCGATCAATACCCGTGCCACTGTAGCCATGTCCGGAACCTTTGGCTATGAACTGGACGTCAACCATATGACGCCGGTAGAAAAAGAAGTGGTGAAGAATCAGATTTTTGAATTCAAGAAGTACTATGACCTGATTCAGTACGGCAATTACTACCGCCTGACGGATCCTATGAAGACAAAAGACTATCACTGCTGGCAATTTGCCTCAGAGGATCAAAGCGAAGCTCTTCTGTGCGTGGTGGCACTTCAGATCCGTCCCAACGGGCCAGGATGCTGGACAAAGCTTCGCGGGCTGGATCCCAACGGGACCTACACCATTGACGGTCAGGAATATCCTGGCGACGTCCTGATGAACGCCGGAATCCCGCTTCCAAAAGCAACCGAAGAATATGAAAGCTTCCGGATCCATATACAGAAAAAATAATTCTAATTAATAAACACAAGCGCCTGTGAGAAAATACTCACAGGCGCCAATTTTATTTGCTTTGATTTTTATGATCTGCTCTCGTATCCAATCCCACATCTTTCCACTGCATCCAGATGATCCGTATGTAACAGCATGTGTGCTTTGTGAGACACCGGTTCTCCGAAATACTCCTCATACAGTCTGATGATGTCCGGATTTTCATGGGAGAAGCGAAGCTTGGCGTCTTTATCCAGGCTGTAGAGCTTCTTCCCTCGCTCAAACGCCCACTCCTCTCCATCGTGGATCGGCTGTCCGCCGCCGCCTACGCAGCCTCCCGGACAGGCCATAACTTCTACAAAATCGTAGTGTACATCCCCTCGTTCGATCATATCCAACAGTCTTCGGGTATTGGCAAGCCCACTGACAACTGCAATCCGCACAGTTATATCATCAATGGCAAGTTCTGCCTCCATCACACCGTAATTTTCCTGGAATCCCGGACTCCTGACCATTTTAAATGCATCTGCCGGCGGATTTTCCTTCTTAAGGATGAAATATGCTGTTCTAAGAGCGGCTTCCATTACACCGCCGGTTGCTCCAAAGATCACACCAGCGCCTGTACCCTCCTGCATCGGACGATCGCTCTCAATATCTTCCAGTGTTTCCGGACTGATATGCGCAGAACGGATCATCTTTACCAGTTCTCTGGTAGTGATGACAGCATCAATGTCGTGTCCTGCGTACTCTCCATAGAACAGTTCCATCTCCCGTTCACCCTTCTTTGCCACACATGGCATTACAGAAAGCGTATAGATCTTCTCCGGGGACACACCCAGCTTCTCTGCAAAATAAGTCTTCATGACCGCTCCAAACATCTGCTGCGGTGATTTCGCCGTAGACAGCTGCTTCACCAGATGAGGATACTGCGACTTGATAAAACGAAGCCATCCCGGACAACAGGAGGTAAACATCGGCCGTTCCTTAAACTCTCCTGCCGTAAATCTCTGTACAAACTCATTGGCCTCTTCCATGATTGTAAGATCTGCAGAAAATGTGGTGTCAAATACATAGTCCACGCCCATCTTCTTGAGCGCATCCAGGATCTTTCCTACTGGTGCATCCTTCGGATCCAGTCCCAGCTGCTCTGCCCATGCAGTCCGCACTGCCGGGGCCACCTGAGCTACTACGATCGTATCTTCATTCTCAATCGCTTCCCATACCTTTTCTGTGTCATCTCTCTCCCGGAGCGCGCCGACCGGGCAGTGTGTAATACACTGTCCACACAGAGAACAGGATGCATCCTCAATATTCTTGTGGCCTGCCACATTAACACTGGTCCTGGATCCCGTGCCTTCTACATCCCAGACACCAAGGCCCTGTACCTTCTCACAGATCTGAATGCAGCGCATACACTGAATACACTTCGATGAATCTCTGATCAATGGGAATTCTGTATTCCACGGAATCTTTACAGGTTCAAATTTAAACGGAATATCAATGATATTCAAGTCGTTTGCAATCGTCTGTAGACTACAGTTCCCACTTCTTGCACAGGTCACACACTGGCAGTCATGCTGGGACAGGATCAACTCCACTGTCGTCTTCCTGTCACGGCGTACCTTCGGGCTGTTTGTATAGATTACCATTCCCTCTTCCGCCACATTATTGCAGGAAGTAATGAGCCGGTCTTTTCCTTCTAACTCCACCACACAGACACGACAGGCTGCAATCTCATTTATCCCCTTCAGATAGCATAATTTCGGGATCGGAATGCCATTTTTTTTGGCAGCCTCCATAATAGTGGTGTTTTCTTCTACAGATATCTGTTTTCCATCTATTGTAAGATTTACCATATCTTCTCTCTGCCTCCTTTAAATATGCCGAATCCAAAGTGATCACAGCGAAGACACCTGGATGCTTCCTGCTTCGCTTCTTTTTCCGTCATGCAGTTTTCTACGCCATTAAAGTCGCAGACTCTCTCACATGCTTCACGCTCTGTCATATTGACTCTTCCGCATGGCGTACGGTCATGGAGGCTTGCTTCAGGAATCTCCACATCACAGGAAATCTGGTGATGATATCCCAGATATTCATCAATATTCGCTGCCACAACCTTAGCCGCCGCAATAGCTTTGATTACAGATGCCGGACCGCTTGCGCAGTCTCCTCCGGCAAATACACCCGGCATATTCTCAAAAGCTCCTGTACTCTTTGTCACGATCTTTCCACGGGCAACCGGAATCCCGGCTTCTTCAAAATGTTTTGTTTCGATATTCTGACCAATTGCCACGATCAATACATCGCATGGTATGTAAATATCTTCTTCTCCTGTCGGCCGGATACTTGCCCTTCCGTCCTTGATCGCGCTGACCATCTGCGGAGTAACATAGATCCCTCGGATATGATGATTTTCGTCCACATCAAGGGACGCCGGCGCCTTTAAGGTCTGCAGTTCGATCCCTTCAGCCACTGCTCCTTCAATTTCATCCGGAAGAGCCGTCATATCAGCAACTCTTCTTCTGTAAACAATGCTGACCTTCTCCGCTCCCAGTCTTTTCGCTGTTCGTACCGCATCCATGGATACATTTCCGCCGCCGATCACAGCCACCTGTTTACCAGTCAGATCCATGATCTCCTGTTTGCCCACATTTCGCAGGAACTGAACCGCAGAAAGAATTCCATCCGCGTCTTCCCCTTCCAGTCCAAGCTTTTTATCCGTGCTGGCACCGATCGTGATCAGAACTGCATCATACTGATCTCTCAGCTCCTGAATTGAAACATCCTGCCCGATCTTCAGACCGTATTTTACTTCCACTCCTGTCTTTAAGATGGCATTGATGTCATCGTCCAGCCTTTCTTTTGGCAGTCGATAGTTGGGGATCCCGTACCTCAGCATTCCTCCCAGCTTCGGAAGCATCTCGTATACGGTAGCCTGATGTCCCATCAGCTGCAGATAGTATGCGGCGCTCAAGCCTCCCGGCCCTCCGCCGAGAACCGCAATTTTCTTTCCAGTAGAAGGAGCACAGGCGGGCGGATCTACCTCTCCTGCATAGTCCGCCGCCATTCTCTTAAGTCCGCGGATATTGACGGAATCATCCACCATGTTCCGGCGGCATCTTGCCTCACAGGGATGCTCACAGATAAAGCCGCAGGTTGTCGGGAATGGATTATCCTTCCGGATCAGACGGATTGCGTCTGCATATCTGCCTGCGCCGACAAGCGCTATATATCCCGGGATATCCACATGAGCCGGACATAAGGACACACAGGGTACCGGCTGGCTGTATGCACAGGTACAACGCCCGTTCTGAATATGTTCTATATAATCATCACGATATCCGATCAGTCCCTTGTACACCATATTGGCTGCTTCATATCCAATGGCACAGTCCGCTGATTCCATAATGGATTTCGCCGTCTGCTCCATCACATCCAACGTTTCCATCGTCGCCTTTCCATCCAGCACATCCTTGATAAAATGATTCAACTGTCCAAGTCCGATCCGGCAGGGAACACATTTTCCACAGGTCTGTGCATGGCATAATTCCAGAAATGCCCGGGCCATGTCTACCGGACATAAGCCCGGAGGGCTGGATTCGATTCTTCGCTCCAGATCCTTGTACAGGCCTTCCATCACGACTTCCGCCTTTTTCGGCAAATCGATTTCCAATCTGCTCATACGTTTTCACTCCTTTTAATCTCATTATGACAAATCATTGACAAACGTCCTAAACCCACACAGGACGCAGGTCCAAAAACCTACGTCCTGTATAACCTTTTTCATATATTTCCGTTCGTTTTTCAATGCTCTTTGGCAATTATAACAGATATCTATATGATTCGTCAACATTTTCTATAACATCTGTCCAAAAGCTTTTTCCATCTCCCCTGAAATCTATGGCAAAAAATTCTGCGATTGTTGCCGCAATATCAGAAAAACTATACCGAATACCTAAATCCACACCTTTTTTCAGATGTTCACCAAAACAAAGACAAGGGACATATTCTCTTGTGTGGTCTGTTCCGGGGAAACCAGGATCACATCCATGATCTGCCGTAACGATCAGGACATCCTCCCTCTTCATCTGTCCCATCAGGCGCGCCAGCTGGCCGTCTACTTCATTTAATGCGTTTACATAACCGTCTACGTCATTCCGGTGTCCATACAGCATGTCAAAATCCACCAGATTCACAAAACACAGCCCTTCAAATTTTCGTTCCATCAATTCCAGGGTGCGTTCCATATTCTTACAGTTCCCCTCATTAGGATAGGTTTCCGTAATCCCTCTTCCGGCAAAGATGTCATGAATCTTACCGACTCCGATCACTGTTTTTCCTGCATCCTTCAACGCATCCAATATCGTTTCCTTGGGAGGCTCCAGAGAAAAATCATGCCTTCGGACCGTCCGCGTGAAATGTGGATATTCCCCTGTAAATGGCCGGGCAATCACACGCCCCACCCCATGTTCTCCCGTCATCAGTTTTCTGGCGATCCGGCAGTCTTCATAAAGTTCCTCCACAGGCACTATATCCTCATGAGCTGCAATCTGAAAGACACTGTCCGCCGATGTATAGACAATCAGCTTCCCTGTATCCATATGCTCTTTTCCATAGTCACGGATCACCTCTGTCCCCGAATACGGGCGGTTACATAAAACGCCTCTTCCTGTTTTTCTCTCAAACTCACGGATGATTTCCTCTGGAAAGCCGTCCGGATAGGTTGGAAGCGGCCGCTCCGAAATCGCCCCTGCAATCTCCCAGTGCCCGACTGTTGTATCCTTTCCTGCAGATTTTTCCTGTAATTTCGCATAGCATCCTATGGTTTCACCCTCTGGCCTTCGAAAAGAGGTTCCCTCCAGATGATAAAGTCCCAGTCTTGCGAGTGTAGGAACCTGAAGCTTTCCGCTCCTCACACATGTCCCAAGCGTATCGCAGCCTTCATCTCCAAACCGGTCAGCATCAGGCGCCGCTCCGGCACCCACGCTATCCAGCACAATTAAAAATACCCGCTTTGCCATAAATGAAACATCTCCTTTTACACGACAGAGCACAACAGGCTCCCATTCCATTTACAGATCGATCTTCCGGTCTTTATAGTAATAGATCCGATCTTTTTCTCCAATCTCCCTGAGTACTCTGCAGGGATTTCCTACAGCCACCACATTTGCCGGAACGTCTCTGGTCACCACACTTCCGGCGCCGATCACGGCATTGTCACCAACATTCACACCGGGAAGGATAATAGCCCCGGCGCCAATCCAGACATTTCTTCCGATATGGACCGGAAGATTAAACTGATACACTTCCTCCCTCAGTTCCGGAAGAATCGGATGGGCTGCCGTTACGATATTTACATTGGGACCGATCATCGTATAGTCCCCGATGTATATTTCTCCATCGTCCACCAGAGTCAGATTAAAGTTGGCGTACACCATTTTCCCAAGGTGTACATAACGCCCCGCCCAGTTCGCATGGAAAGGAGGCTCCAGATAGACTCCCTCTCCGATTTCTGCAAACATCTCCTTTAAAAGGCGCTCTCTTTCCTCTCTTTGTGATGGGCGGGTCTGATTATAGTCATACAGCCGCTCCAGACAAATCTGCTGCTCCGCAGCCAGCTTTTCATCAATTGTCGGATACAACTTCTCTCCCAGCATACGCTGCTTGATTTCTTCAAAGCTAAACTTGTTCTTCATGCGCCCCCTCCTGAGTTTTTGCCGGATTTCTTCGTATATTCAGCACCACATTGACTCCCATGGGATTTACCGCCACGCCGGATACTCCTTCCAGAATGATATCCGGGATCTTTGCCGCGTCCACGATAGATGCCCGGAATTTCTTTTCTTTATCGAACTTGCGCAGCTCAGCAATATCGGTAAATACCGGCTGATACACACGTCCGTCTTTTTGCTTCAGCACCGGGATTCCTTCCTTTTCATGAACGGCAACAATAAACCTGCCCTTCTGGAAGTGTGCCAGCATCTCCTCATTCAATTCCCTGAGTTTTTCCGTCATCTCTCCGCCGTTTTTCTTCCGGAACTCCTGGACAAAATACAGCGCTGTCAGATGCATCTGGGGATTCTCGATGCGTACCTGCCCGTCAGGAAGCTTTTCCTCATCAATCCTCTTAACCAGTTCCGCCAGCTGGATCCTGATCTCTCCTTCGGTTCCTTTGTCCACCAAAAGGGCATTGACCCCCATCGGAAACAGACCAGTATAAAACGGCAGAAACATCTTATTTTTCATCTCCACCAGCTGCACTCTCTCTCCGGCTTCCGTCATGTTCTTAATCTCCTGCTCCGCCGCAGCCTTATCAAAATACAAAAGCACCTGATCATCAAAAGTCTCCGGATCACAGGATACATATGGCATACGAGAGCAGCCGGAAAACACCAGATAAATGCTCTCGGAAGTTCTCAATTTCGTTAATGTTTCTTTTTTGTCAGCTCTCATTTTATTGTGTCCTTTCCGCGCCTCCGGCGCTTCGTTCTTTCTTCATCTTACCACGCTCACGCCGGATGTTCAATCCTCTACCTTCAGGGCAGATGCCCGTCAGGGGACACCCTGAAATGCGAATGGGGACGTACACCTTTTGCAAAAGTGTACGTCCCCATTCGCATCAGCGGATCGCTTTCAATGCTTCCAGCGTCGCGTCCAGATTTTCTTTGTGCCAGTTTCTCATGAAGAGGTGTTTCCAGTTTTTACTGCCTTCATACCCCAGGAGTCCGGAGCTGCGGAAATCGCTGAGTTCTTTTTGTTGTGTGGATAGAGTGATTCTTCCGTCTTTCGTATCGATGATCAAGTGATAGTTCAGCCCGGCGGGTTCGATCTCTATCTTTTGAATGTCAGAAAAAGGGATCGCCAGGGTGACTTCTTTTTTCAACCCATAGCTGATCTTGCCGAAGGGTACCAGGACCAGCTCCTCCCGACAGATCTGCAGTACAAAAAATTCTTTTCCTTCTGTGAAAAACTTCACAATCGCATCACTTAAGTTTGCCGAAGCATATGAAACGATAATACTTCTGTTTTCCACCGGCTCATAGCCCGCGTCTCTGATGATTCCCCATATGGTCATTTCTCTTGGCATATTCTCTTCCTCCAGATGTTTTGATAATTTTGTCTGTACCAAAATTATCTCACATCTTTTTCACTCATGAAGAGATTCTGCCTGGACGGCTGTTTTCATGCCCAGACGGCTTATGCGGAACCCTCTTTAAGCTCCAGCAGATCTTTCTTTGCCTTTCTGGAAAACCAGCATGCCTCTCCATTTTGAAAGATGACCTTGCGCTCCTTGACGTCAAGACATTTGATCTGCCGGATATTTGCCAAATATGCCCGGTGTACTCTTACAAATTCTTTTCCAAGAGTCCTCTCCAGCTCCAGGATGCTCCCGGTAAAATCAATCCTTTCACGGATACCGTGCAGAATGATCCGGTGACTCTTTGCCCCGGTTTCAAAGAACAGAATCTCGTCCACAGGAATATGGCGTACTGTATCCATGAACCTGACAGTAAAATAAGCTCTGTCATCCTCCTTTTCATCCTTCATCCTTTCTACGACAGACGTTAGGCATCTGCGGATTCCGGCAAACATTTCCTGTGGATTTTCCTTCACAATATAGTCCAGCGCCTCCAGCTGATACCGGAAGGTTTCAAAAGCAAGCTCCCGAAATGCAGTCACATAGATCAAAAACCCTCGCGGATCCTCTCTCCGGATAGCCTGCCCCAGGGTAAACCCCGTGTATTTTTCGTTTTTCAGATCTACATCCAGAAAATAAATTCCCCGCCTTTTCTCTTCCCGCACCCTGTCCAGGAGTTCTTCCGGTCCGCCACACTCTGCTGCCACTTCCATATCATACCCAGAAATCAGAATCTCTTTTTCCAGTTCTTTCCTGATCGCCCTTCGCATCTCCAGGTCATCATCACACAGATAAATCGGAACCATGCCTTTTTCCTCCTGTCTTGCTGATTTTTATTTCCTGTATGAAATATCCACCTTCCTGTCTGGTACAGGAGGCAACATAGTCAAAACGTTCTATAATCCGGCGGAAGCTTGTAAGCCCATTTCCGCGATCATTTCCTTTCGAAGAATATCCATCTTCCCAGATCCTGGAAAGTGGGACTTCCTCTTTTACCGGATTTTTGATCATGATACTGGTGACTTCTTCTCCTTCATCGAAGATTGCTGTCACCTCTCCATCTGGCAAAAGCGCAGCCGCCTCTGCCGCATTATCAAGAAGGAGCCCTACGGCCCGGCACAGATCTTTAGGCGGAATCCCGGCATTCATAAATGGATTCGGAACCTCAAGGCGAAACCCGACCTCATCTTTCTTCATTTCTGTCATTTTTAAAAGCAGCAGACCTTTTAATTCTGTAATCCGAACATTGCCAAGCTGGGAAATCTGAAAAATCTGCTCACCAACCTGATGTTCAAAATCTCCCGTTACATCGGAAATAAACTCACGTACCGCCTTAAGATCACCTTCTCCTGCCTGGAGGCTGACTCCGGCCATCATGTTTTTAAAATCATGGCGGAACAGCCTCACCTCTTTCTGTACGGATTCCAGATTCTGGATATACAGTTCCTGCTGGCTCAGGTTCATCTCTTGTTCTTCAATCTGCTTTCTTTGCACTTCACAGCGAAACATATAGTTAATCACACCATAGATCAGCAGAAAAAACAAGATGGAAATCATTGGATTTGAATTATTTAAAACAATCTTTTCATTTGTAATCTCCACCGCCAGATGCCTCGCACCCGGAATCAGGAAAATGAAAATCTTACGCAGTTTTCCACTGTCTTCTGCCAGCAGACAGGCACATTCTTCAAACAACCGGGCTCTTATGATAAACCATACGGCAAGAAACGAAGGAATCAATACTCCGATACATTCTGACACCATATACACAGTCAGTTCCGATGGTACTGCCAGATCATAATTATCGCTGATAAAAAGACCTGTCAATTCCTGGAATGTTCCATATAGAAAGACTGTAAGCCCTGCCATCGCAAACGCAGTACTCCATCTGACGACATAGATTCCTTTCATAGACAGAGCCCAGATCGTCACTTCCAGATAAACTTCCAGTAAAACGCCGGCAAAACAGCCATACATTCCCTGCAAATACATCCATGTGGCAGGAATCATCAGGCACAGGATATATGGGACAAGCAGAACCACCGTTTTTTTCATATCCGGCTTTCTGTTAAGTAACGCCCCTGTCAAGAAAAGATTTATCACATAAGACACAAATGCAAGAGGTATATTCATCGCAAAAGCCGAGAAAAATGTAAACTCCATTTCTTTTTAGTCCTTCTGCAGAGATTTTAAATATTTTTGTGTATAAGTACAGACTGCAAAGCATTTTCCACAAAGATCTGTTTTGATCCCTGTTCTCTCGTACATGATCTCAAGCTGCTTTTGATAACACTTTTCTACATTCACAATCTTCTCTCTCGCCATACCAGCCTCCCAAAGCGTCCCTTTCAGAGCCTGTGCCGGGCAGCTCTTCACACAGGCCTGACATGCACCGCAGCTGGATTTCAGAACAGGCTGTTCTGTCTCCAAGGGTGCATTGGTAAGAAGCGATGAGATTCTTACCGCCGAACCATACTGCGGTGTTACCAGAAGACAGTTTTTTCCGATCCATCCAAGTCCTGCCCTGACCGCCACCGTTTTATGCGGAATGGGAGAACGGTTGTCCTCATTGACCACTACCCGGTCCGTGGTCTGTGCATATGCCTCATATCCTCGCTCTTTTAAAAACTGCTCCCCTGCCGTCACGATTTGATTTAACTTCTGGTTCAGTTCACTGTAAAGATGATAATATTCCTCCGTCGGTCCTTCCATCAGATCCCACGTCACCTTCGCCGGCAGCGCGACAGCGACCGATACCCCTGTCTGAAATCCGCAGTTCTCAACGTCCGACAGGCTGCCCGTTCCGGCCAGATCTGCTCCTCTTTCATATAATACTTCTTTTAATTCTTCCGTCAGGCTCATGTTCTTTTCTCCCTCCTTCTCATCAGCTTTCCAGCAGATTTCCGACTATGCGTCCATGCACCTCTGGAAACGTAAGGACCGGCTCCGGATGTTCCGGATGCTTGCCAGTCATCTTCTCCATCCAGACCATATTGTACCAACGGCCAAACTTATAACCACTGTCATGAAATTCTCCTATCCTTCGGAATCCCATATGCTCATGAAACTGCACACTGTTTTTCGTCAGATACTCGTCCTCTTCTTTTGGCCAGGCAATGCAGGCGTTCATATTTAAAATATTCATCTCTTGCAAAATCTTCTCCATTGCTTCATAAAGCCTTTTTCCAATTCCCTGTCTCCTGATATTCCTGTCAAGATAGATGGACAGCTCTGCCGACCAGTCGTAAGCTTTTCTTCCGATAAATGCCGATGCATAAGCATACCCCAGGATCCTGCCGCTTTTCTCGGCCACAATATAAGGATATCTTTCCAGTGTCTTTTCAATCCTCCTCTGAAATTCTTCCACTGCCGGAACTTCATACTCAAAAGAAATGGCAGTATCCGTCACATAAGGCGCATAGATTTCCACTAGGTGCCCGGCGTCACAGGGTCTGGCGGTGCGCAGGATGATTGATGTGTTTATTTCTTTCTCTTCATAAGCCGCCGTTTCCATAACTGCTCCTCCATGCTCAAGGTTCCTAAACTTCAAAGCTTTCTGATTTCAGATCACAATAATGCCTGCCTTTTTCTGCTGTAAATTTTAACACACAGTAGTCCGGATCATCAACGCCTTGTTTATAAAACAGGGTATCCCCGGAACGCCAGATTTCTTTTTTGATCTCCGGCTCCTGCAGCACTTCCATCCTGCCTGTCAGCATCAGCCCTTCGTACCGGTATCGACTTCTCTGATAAAAATAGATACTGGCTTTTTCATTTTTCATAAACTGCTGCGCCCGCATGGAAGAAGTGTTGGTAGAAAAATAAAAACTGTTCCCCTCTATTTTTCTCGGCATAAACATCGCCTTGATGTTGGGGAATCCTTCTTCGTCTACTGATGCCACAAAGGCTGTTTTCTGCTTCTGGATAAATGCCATGATTTCTTCTTTCATCTGGATTTCCCTCCTTCTTTTTCATGAGCTGCATTTCTTTGTCAATGTTTCCAGGATCCGAGCGAGAAAGCCTTCAAATTCCTTTTGTTCTCTTTCTGAAAACCCCTGGTAAAACAGTTGATTCATCTGCTGGGATACTGTTTCGTACTTCTTACGCATGGATTGTGCATAATCTGTCAGCGAAACGATCGTCTGGCGCCGGTTCTCAGGGTTAATCTCCCTCGCTACAATTCCCTTGCGGACCATCCCGTCCACGACAACAGACACTGTATTTTTGGCCAGCGAAGTCTGTTCACTGATCTCAGTGATTGTCAGATGATCCTTCTTCCACAAAACAAACAGGATCCTTCCCTGACCGCCGCTGATCTCGATGCCGCTTTCGCCTAACATCTTCTCAAAAATACGATCCTGGAGCTGTTTGATCTGTGAAATATAAAATCCGCCCTTGGTTTCCAATTATCCTCCTCCATTCTTACTAGAATAGTTCTATTTAGAACTATTGTAGTATAAATTGCCTCTCTCTGCAACAATTATTCCGACTCCTGTTTTTGTTTCCAGATCATGAAATATTCTTTTTCTCCTGTATCCTGGTCTACCAGCTCTTGTTGTACCCGAAAACCTTCTCTCCTGTAAAAATGTATGGATCCCTCATTCTTACAGTAAACGTGAAGCGTCAGCTCCTCTCTTCGACTCTTTACGAAGTCCAGCAGCTCTTTGCCGATTCCCCGGGATCGCGCTTCCTTCCGCACGAAAATCCCCGCGATATATTCCTGATCCAATCCGATAAACCCAAAGATTTCCTGACTATCCTCGTCCTGGCAGACATAGACTTCCGCCTGCAAAAACATTTCCTTTACCATCGGAAGATGGCCTTCCCAGTAGGACGCCGGAATAAAATCATGAGCCTCACAATTTGTACGCAGCCAGATCCCGGCCACAGCTTCCACATCGCATTTTTCTAATCTTCTGATCATGATTCCGTCCTGTCTTTCTGTCATATATTTTTTCCAAAACAAAGGGGCATTACCTGCCCCTTTGCTCTCACATCCTTTCAACCGAATAACTCAGGTCTACTCCTTCCTGCAGATATCCAGAGCATGACTGGAAACTCCCAGCAAATCTTCCCTCTCACAAGTAGCAAGATGATATTTCATAAATATCCGAAACGTCTCTTCATCCATGGCATCCAACGCTTCTCTTATCAGAAGAGCACACCCGTCAGAAGCCACATAGTGAAGCCTTCTTACGGGAAAATACGACATCAGTTCATCCACATCTTCTTTTCGGACAAGTTCAAACAAATCCTCTGGTTCTGATTTTGCCGCAAATGTTTCTCCATCCAGCAGCCCCTTTCCTATATATTCCTTCACGCTGATATTTCCACGATTGAAACCTTCATCAATCAGACACCCATCTGATATTACATAGGCGGCAAAAACGATCCCACCTTTTTTTGTCACGCGTAAAGCCTCACTGACCGCCTGTCTTTTATCTTTCTGGCTGTATAGATGATATAAAGGCCCCAGCAGCAGTGTAATATCATAAGTATTCTCTGCAAAAGACGACAAATCCATGGCATTTCCCTGGATAATCCGGATATTCTCATCTTCCCGTGTATTTTCACGGAAGACTTCGATATTGTGTTCTATCAATTCCACTGAATCCACTTTAAATCCCTGTCTTGCAAGTGCATGAGAATAACGACCGGTTCCGGCACCTATTTCCAGCACTCGATCCCCTGGCCTGATATATGCATTAATATAGTGCATCGTCGTAAGAAATTCCACCATTCCATGCCTGGACTTTAAGCGGCTGTCCTCGTCATAATGGCTGTAAAATTCTGTTAGATAATGATTTGTTTCCATCGGACATATTCCCCTCCTCACATCCATAAATCCTCTCAAAGCCTGTAGAGCACACTTTCATAATCCTTTACATAATACCGGATATTTTTCCGCCCTTTTTGGATCACCATATGCCCTTCCGCTTCCAATTTCTCTTTCTGTGCCTCTATTCCGCCCGGATATTTCGGATTTAGTTCGCCGTTTGCTTTCAACGTTCTCCAGTACGGCGTCTGGTCAGAAGTCCTCTGCTCGCTGGCCCAGGCCGCGATCGATACAAAGATCCCTGCCGTTATAGGATCTGTAAAATCAGCGTTATTTTTCTTTGCCAGATAGTCTCTGATCTCGCCTACCGTGATCACTTTTCCGCGTGGAATCCGTTTCATGATCTCATCGTAGGTAACGGGCGGTGCAAAAAACATCCTCTCTCCGCCATATTTTTTGATGGTTGCCTCGTCTGTCACCACCTGAATCTTAGGCATCCCCGTATCCTTATGGAGCATCGCATTGAAATCCTTCTTTCCTTCGTTTGCCATACCAGCACCTCCTTTTCCCAAGAATAGCCGATATTTTCATATCCTGCAATGAGACGGTTTGAAAAATTATTTCTTTTTTAGTCCAGCCGCTCAATCTCCACCGTTGCAATCCCAGACTGCTCAGGTTCTCCTGTAATGAGATCCTGAGGCGCCGGTACCAACAGCATAAATCCATCTTTTCCGTAACGTTTTTCATATCCCTTTGCATAGGTTTCTTCTACGGAAGCATGGACTACCTCTCCAATCACCATGGCAGTGATCCCAGCGCCGCTTAGATCCTGCACTGATTTCAGCGTACACTCCAGGGAAAGAAACGCTTCCTCTATCTTCGGCGCATGGATCGTTTTCGCCTCAGTTAGTGTAAAATTTCCAGCCTCGAACTCATCCTCCTCATAACCATTACGATGAATCGTTTCCACCAACCTGTCATAGCAGCTGACAGGCAGAAAATTGATACAGAAGCATTTTTCCCTCTGAATATTTGTATAGGTATGGGTGTGCTGATACAGATTTCCCATCACCGCAAAAAAGGCCGTCTTATCCCCGTGGAAACAACTCCAGGCGTGAAAGCAGACATTGGGCTGCCCGTTTTCTTTCCATGTTGTGACCGCAAATAAAACGGTCGGGATTCCCGCCGTCACTTCAAAATGAGAAAAAAGATTAAATTCCTCTGGATATAAGGGTTTAAAATACTTTGGAAATTCTTTTCCGATCTCTATCTTCATAAATACTTTGATCCTTCCCGGATACTCAATTTATCCATCCTGTCCTTATACTGATCAATAAAATCCTTCACCCACTCGGGATCCGTCTTGGAATAATCCCTTAAACTCCATCCGATGGCTTTATTGATAAAGAATTCTTTGCTTCCCAGGTTATTGACAATAATCTGTCCGAGCAGTTCCCGGTTTGTCTTCTCTTTTCGCAGTAGCTGATGGTCAATTGCAAGGCGTCTCACCCAGAGATCCTCATCCAAAGACCACTGAAGCATCAATTCATCCACACGACTGTCACTTAGGCCAATCTCTCCAACGATCCGATCCAGGCAGTCAATGCTGTCCCACCACTGTTTTTCTTTGATATATTTCCAGATTTTAGGAATATCCCCATAGGTAAGAGATTTCTGCATTACAGCAAGATAATCAAAAACCAGATACTGAAATTCCCGGTGTTCATCTGCATAGCACTGATCCAGAAATCCCCAGTCCACCTCTCCCTTCTTCTTCTCTTCTTTTAAAAAATCCCGATACAGCTTCTTCCTTTGGGGCGTTGGGATTCCATAAAATGGGAAAAGATTTTTCATATATTTTGCCATCTTCACAGCATTTTCGGGATTCTGATTCTTTTCAAATTCCACCTTGATCTTTGTATATTGGTCCATGCTTCTTCCTCTCGATCAATCACAGTTTTTTCTGGCTTTCTATGTACAGATCCAGATTCCGGTGATCCCCAATTTTCATCAAACCGCTCTGTTTTCGTCATCATTTCCCCTTCTTTTTCATTCTTCCCTTTTGCTTATTCATCCGGCTGCTGCCCGTCATGGGCTTTCCATTTGCAGTCTGTCAGTTCCATCTCCGAAAATACTGCCTTAAAAGACGATTCTTCCGGTGAACAGGCATAGATGCCAAACCGGATCTTTCCGCCTCCTTTTTTCATGTGGCAGATCCGCATCTGCTGAAAACGGATACCGTCACGAGAGCATTCGATACAGTAATCGTCCTCTCGCCGGCTAAGCCTGTACCACATAGACTTGATGTCTGCGCTGATCTCGGTAGTCGCCCAGTCCGAATATCCTTCGTTTGTGACTACACTTCCCAGATGCTGGAATTCTTCATTCTCATACTCGATCGAACCCTTCAGCCAGTTTTCACTGTCCAGATACATTACAACACCGCACTGGTCAAACCGATGATGACTCTGAGAAAAATCTGTGCGGACGACAAAACTGAAATACTGTTCTTCCGTCTCCATCTGGAAGACCGGCGCGTTGTCATTCCTGAAATGATAATAGGTTCTCTGCCACAGATCTGTATGAGGTTTTGTGACAACCTCAATTACACCGTCCGCAATCTTAGAACTTTCCGGTTCCCTCGTCCATTGAAATCTTCCAAAATCCAAGCTCTTCATTCTTCGTCTCCTTCTGTCTTCTCCGTAATATTCCTTACCTATAAATCCAGTCTCATATAGATGGAATTATCCATGGGGCTGTCATTATAGCTTTCAATCTCATAAAATCCATACTTTTTATACATATGGATAGCGCTTTCCAGGAACGGCAGTGTATCCAGAAACATATACTGATAGCCAATCTCTTTTGCATCTTCAATGATTCTCCGGATCAGCCTGCCTCCAATATGGCATCCCCGGAATTCCGGCCGCACATACAGCCGCTTCATCTCACACTTTCCTTCACCGATCTTTTTCAGTCCGATACAGCCTGCTGCCCTATCTCCGCAAAAGGCCAGATACAGTCTTCCTTCCTGCATCCCATATTTCTCTTCCAGATGCTTTAATTCCTCATCATAATTCTGAATCTCCAGATATTGCTGAAATGCCGGATCCTGATCAACCAGCATCTGCGTATACTCCTGGAACAAAGCTCCAACTTCCTCCGGAAAGTCATATGCCGGTACGATCCACATCTCTTCTTCCCAGAAACTCTTCAGATACGTTTCCGCATCTTCACGGGATCGAAAAACATGAATGTGCCTGCTGTCTTTATACTGCTTAAGCAGCCGGTAAATCTCGGGAAGCTGATCTCTCGGAAAATCTAAGATCCACTGCCGGAACTGTGGGTCAAACTCAGTCTCTGTCCAGGGCATGTCCTCTCTTTCCTTCCCGATCCGGGATCTGACACCTTCCAGACAGACCTCCACCGGATAATCCAGAAGAAATACCGTATCACATTCTTCCAACCTCTTTTCCAGCGTCCGTTTATAGTTGCCGTCAATGATCCATGCATCTTTTGTCAGGATTTCCTGGAGCTCTTGGTCAAATTCTTCTTTTGTCACATTGGTCCTGTCTTCCTTATGCCATAAAAGATCCAGATAATACAAGGGGAGTCTGGATACATCTCTTAGCTTCCTTGCAAAAGTGCTTTTCCCAGCGCCAGGACTTCCGATCACAATCACTTTTCGCATCTATTCCTCCACCGCTTCCCGTTGTTTTCCATAAACACACAGGTTATAGACGTTCCCATTCTTCACCACCGCATGTTTCATGAGTCCTTCCAGCTCGAACCCATTCTTCTCCAGGACCTTCCTGGATGCCGTATTTGGCTCATAGACCAGCCCGGTAATACGAATGATCCCCAGCTTTTCAAATGCCTCCCTGCAGATTGCTTCCACAGCCTTTGTCATGATCCCTCTGGACCATTCTTTCGTTATCAGCATGTATCCGATCTCTGCATCCTGCCGGTAGACATCTTCTTTTTGTTCTACGGAAATATTCCCGATGATTCTTCCATCCACAGTAATTGCCCGGAAAATGCCATCCTTCCCGTCATGCTCCAGAACCATACGAAGCCACCATTTTGCGCTTTCTTCTGTGTATGGATCCGGCAGACGATCCGAAAGATAGCTTCTGTCTACCGTATTACAGATGTTCATTAACTGCTTTTTGTCCTCCAGTGTCCAACATCTTAATTCCACCTTCAAGCTATCATCCCCTTTTGCCTTTATTCTTGAAGTATAGCATATTCCGAAGGCTAATGGCATCTTCCAGGCAAAAATTAATTCATACATCTTGTCTGCGTACAAAGAAAACCGCCAGGATCACCGTCACAAGGAAAATCAGGATCATCGAAAAGGTATTCTCACTCCAGCTTCCCATCCCTGCCAGCAGACGGTATCCCCAGTAAGCCGGAAAGATTCTTCCTGCCTGCTCCAAAAAGTCCGGCAATAGTTCTGCCGGAAACATGATACCGGACAACAGGATCGACGGCAGAAAGGCCACCTGGCATAGCATGGTCAGCTTCGCCTGACTCTTCACACTAAGCCCCAGCACACAGGCAAGGGCAAGTGACACCACCAGGAAAAAAGCCAGCTTCACAAGATATACCAGGATGTTCGAAGGAATCCTTGCATCAAACATGACCGGAGCCGCAAGAAGCAGGATCCCACTCATAATCATCAGGTGGACAAAGGAGGAAAATATAAGCGCGGCCAGGCCAAAGCACTGTGGCGCCCCTCCGGCATGATACATCTTTTTCACCTCTGTCCCGTAGATTTCCACCAAAGAAGGCGGAACTCCGATCAGCGCTCCCATGGATACACCCATGACGGTCATGGAAGCCGTCAGAGTCTCCTTTGCTTCCGGCATCAGAGATGTAAAGATCCCACCCATCACCGCAAAAAACATAAGGGGCACCAGATAACAGGTGACCAGAAGGGACCTGCTGCGGATATCCATCCGAAACTGCAGACCTATCCCGTATAAAAATGCACTCATTTGGCTCCCTCCTTTGCCAGTTCCATAAAATGCTCCTCCAGCGTTCCGCGGCTGATCCGGATATCCTGGATTTTCTTTCCATTCCTTCGATATTCTGTCAAAACTTCCAGCAGCGTATCTTCAATATTGTCTGTAGAATAAGTTTCCTCCTCATTCTTGGTCCTAATCCTGATCTGATAGCGCTTTCTCATCTTTTCTGCCAGCTCTTGTGTTGTTCCCAGAAAAGCGGCTTTCCCCTGATTTAAGATTAAGATCCGGCTGCAGAGTTCCTCCACCTCTGCCATATCATGGCTGGCCAGGATAATTGTCTTTCCTCTTTTCTGCAGCCTGCGTACTTCTTCATGCAGAGCCTTTCTTCCTTCCACGTCCAGCCCTGCCGTGGGTTCATCCAGAAAAAGAATATCCGGATCATTCGTCAGCGCCAGAGCCAGATGAAGCCTCCGTTTTTGTCCTGTAGACAGCTCCTGGTAGGTTTTTCTCCCCAGTTCTTCAATTCCAAGGGCTGTCAGCACTTCCGGATCCGCCTCGGCCTTCTTCCATTTTGCAAACAGATGCACCGCTTCCATCGGCCGGATATAAGAAGGCAGAGCAGCCGACTGAAGCTGGATCCCTGTGGTTCCGTTTATCTGGATCCTGCCTCCCTCATGTTTCCGGAATCCTTCGATACATTCCAGAGTTGTGGTCTTCCCTGCGCCGTTGACTCCCAGAATGCCAAAGATTTCCCCACACTCCACGGTAAAGGTAAGATTTCTTAACACCTGGTGAGCGCCATAGCTTTTCCGCAGCTTTGATACCTGGATCGCCGGTTTCATGACTGCACCTCCCCGAATGGATTGATTCCACTGTTCTGAAAATACAGTTCCAGCGCCGGCTGGAGATATTCATTGACAAGCGCCTGTTTCCGGCTCCAGTCCTCATGGTCGTCCTGTAGGTCTCCAAACTCCATCAGCTTGGGAAGAAGGCTCATATCACCGCCTGTAAATTCCACGACCATTCCCCAGAATTGTGCAGTCAGCGTCTGCACTTTTTCATCTTCCGGAGCCAGATCTTTCTCCCTGCATTCTAAGATCTGATCCGTCAGCTCGTGAAACTTTCCGATAAACCGAAGGCCGCTGCCCTGGTCAAAGCGTTCCCTGATATGATCCAGCATAGAATCGTCAAAATGTTTGATCAGCCAGTAATATTCGTTATGCATCTGGAGATTCACCACGATATCTGCATATTTCTTGAAGTCCACCTCCTGCATCTTCTGTACTTCTTCCTTTAAGGCTTCGACCGCCGACAAAGTCTCTGTGAGCTGCCCGATCTTTTCCCGGATCGCCTGGGCCTGCTGCGTCAATGCCTCCGCCACTTCCTGCGGAGTATCCAGGGATATCAGCCTGGTCTTAATATCATCAAGGGAAAATCCCAGTGCCTTCAGCGCCTGGATCTGGTGGAGCCTGACCATATCCTTGTATGTATAAAGCCTTCGTCCGCCCTCGCTCTGCGCAGTCGGGCACAAAAGTCCTTCCCGGTCATAATACTGCAGAGTCCGGACCGTCGTTCCCATCTGCTTTGCCAGTTCTCCTACCGTCATAAATCCTTTTGGAATTGCTCGTTCTCTATTCATCTTATCTTCCTCCTGGCTCCTATTATAATTCATGACGCCGCGTCACGAGCAAGCTTTTTCCCGACAAAAAATCCCGGACAGTTCTTTTTTACAAGTACTGTCCGGGACTTATCTTCTCCTTTTTACTTATACTGCTGTCCATCCTCCATCAATATAGATTGTCTGTCCTGTGGTATATGCACTGTTTTCCGACGCAAACAATAACAGCTGCCCGCATAATTCCTCGATTTTTCCAGGTCTTCCGATGGGACATCTCTGTTTCAGTTCTTCCAGTGCCTCATCCGTAAACACCATCATCTCCGACGGGAATTCTCCCGGTCCTATGGCATTAACTGTAATGTTATATTCTGCCCATTCCTGTGCAAGACTTCTTGTAAAATTCGGAATCGCTCCTTTGGTTGCATTATATGCCAGGATCGGATTATGAAAGCTTGAAATTTTTCCAAACATAGAGGCCGTATTGATAATCCGTCCATACTGATTTTTGATCATGTTCTTTCCACACTCTCTTGCCATCAGAAAATATCCGGTCAGACTGATATCCACCACATTCTGCCACCGCTCCAGTGGAAGTTCCGTAGTCGAACAGTAAGCCATAGCGCCTGCGTTATTGACAAGAATATCGATTTTCCCCCAGGTGTCGATCACTTTCTGGACTCCCTGAACCACCTGCTCTTCTTTTGTCACGTCACAGGGTACCGGAAGACAGGTGCCGCCGTTTTTTTCAATCTCCTCTCTCAGGCCTTCCTGAATGCATTACTCTGCTAATTTACCGAAATAAATTGATTGTCTGAAAATGACTTTTTTGATATACTAAAGAAAGACCGCTATTAGCTTGGCTGATTAGTTATTGGTTAATTTAGCATTAAGAGGAGGCACAAAAATGATTACAGGATTTAAAAATGCGGCAGAACTTGACTTCTCCGTACCAGAGAATCGTCAGAAGATGGAAGAAGCTTTTCAGCAGGTGCAGGCTGAAAAGGGTAAGACCTATCCTCTGATCATCGGCGGAGAAAAGATTGAAACAGAAAAGAAGATCACTTCTCTGTCTCCCGCCACAAAAGAAGTGCTGGGATATGCCAGCTCCTGCAGCCGTGAACTGGCTGACAAAGCGATAAAAACTGCTGACGAGGCATTTCAGACCTGGAGCCGTACTCCAGCTGAAGAGCGGATCCGCTGCCTGAAAAGACTTGCAAGACTGGTAGAGGAAAATCGTTTTATCCTGGATGCATGGAATGTTGAGGAAAGCGGTAAAAACTGGGGCGAAGCAGATGGAGAGCTCTGTGAAGCGCTGGATTTCTTTAATTCCTATGCCATGCATATGGCAAATCTGGACAAGGGACTGGAACTAATCCCAACGGATGAATATACCAAATGTATCTACATACCAATCGGCGTCGGCGCCATCATTCCGCCGTGGAACTTCCCACTTTCCATCTGCGGAGGCATGGTTACAGCAGCTCTTGTGACCGGAAACAGCGTTATCTGCAAGCCTTCTTCCGACACACCGATCGTAGCCTATAAGTTTGTAGAACTCTGCCTGAAAGCCGGATTCCCGGCAGGGACTGTTAATTACATTCCAGGATCAGGTTCTGAGATCGGCGACTATATCGTAGAGCACCCACGCACCAGATTTATCAACTTCACCGGATCAAAAGCTGTCGGATGCCGCATTAATGAAAATGCTGCAAAGGTAGCCGACGGCCAGAAATGGCTGAAACGTGTCGTTGCCGAGATGGGCGGAAAGAATGCCATCATCGTAGACTCTACCGCAGATATCAGGAAAGCTGCCGAGGGAGTGGCAAGCTCTGCCTTTACTTTCCAGGGGCAGAAATGCTCCGCCTGCTCACGCGCTCTGGTCATGAGCGACGTGTATGATGAGTTCGTCGATGAAGTAGTAAAATGTGCGGCGGCTCTCAAAGAAAATCAGGGAAGCGGAGCCAGCAATGCACCGATGGGTCCGGTCATCAATCAGGGCGCTTACGACAGCATTACCGGATATATTGAAGTTGCCAGAAAAGAGGGCAAGATCGTATACGGAGGAACCTACAGTGACGAGAAGGGATACTATATCGATCCTACCGTGGTACGCGATGTAGACAAAGATGCCCGGATTGCCAATGAAGAAATCTTTGGACCTGTCCTCGCCGTTGTCAAAGTAAACTCCTTTGACGAAGCCCTGGAGATTGCAAACCAGACCGAGTACGGCCTGACAGGCTCTGTCTATAGTGAGACCAGAGAACATATCCAGAAAGCCAAAGTAGAATTCCAGGTAGGAAACCTCTACTTCAACCGGAAATCCACCGCAGCCGTAGTCCTGCAGCATCCGTTCGGCGGCTTCAACATGTCTGGAACCGATGCCAAGACAGGAACCAGCGATTATCTGACCAACTTCATGAATCTGAAATCTATTACCGAAGATTTAAGTTAATCAACGCATGATGAAGGGGCTGTCGCATCAATGATTAGGAAATCATAGATGCGGCAGCATCTTTTT
>OGRN01000639.1_pt1 | contig 32762 bp, 22 predicted proteins | sample 1553401 | NCBI WGS metagenome assembly OGRN01 (sample SAMEA2580096, study PRJEB22360) | human gut metagenome | biome: human gut; feature: human-associated habitat; material: faeces | place: Denmark | collected 2008/2010 | reverse complement strand
GCATTTGCTTCTTCTACTGTATAAGTTGTCTTCTTATACTCGCTTCCTGTGTACGGCTGGTCACTTGTCCATCCGTCTCCTGTAATGGTGATCGGTCTTGCTGTGATCTTCAGTTCTTCTGTTCCGGTTACATATCCATCATAGTTTCCTTCACTGGATACTCTTACGTTTACAGTTGTACTATCAGATACATTTGTTGCTGTGATCTCTGATGGATCTTCTGTCCAGCTTCCATCTGCTTTCTGGTATTCGATCTTCAGTTCGTTTCCATTTGTATCTGTTGCTGTTGCTCTTCCTGCCGCATGTGCGTTTCCGTCATATACTTTTGTCACATCAGCCGGAGTCAGTGTTACATACTTCGCGATCTCTGCTTTTGTGATTGTCAAAGATCCAGGTGTCTTTGTAACTGTATAGTTTGCTGTTACATCTTTTTCACCGTTCTTGATCGCAACTGATTTAAATGTTCCCGTATATTCTCCAACATTAGTTCCCTTCAACTCATAAGAAACTTTTGCTGTCTGTCCTGCTACCAGGCCACGGGTATTTTCTGCATTTGCTTCTTCTACTGTATAAGTTGTCTTCTTATACTCGCTTCCTGTGTACGGCTGGTCACTTGTCCATCCGTCTCCTGTAATGGTGATCGGTCTTTTTGTGATCGTCAGCTTTTCTGTTTTTTCTAACTTACCAGTATACTTCTCACTTGTTGCACGAACCTGTACTGTTTTACTATCACTAACGTTTGTTGCTGTGATCTCTGTCGGATCTTCTGTCCATGTCTTTCCATCAAGACTATACTCAATTTTTACGCTAGTAGTATCAGCATCCTCAACTTTACCAGTTACTGTTGCTATTCCAGCTGTATGCGCTTCTCCGTCATAAACTTTTTCCACATCTTTTGGGTTCAATGTGATGAAGTTTTCAATCTTCTGTTCTTCCCACTGTGCTGTAAGCGTTACATTTCCATTCGGCATTGTAAAGGTATCACCACTATTAATAGTAGTAGTACCACTCAGTCCTTCAACTTTCCAGCCTTTGAATTTGTAACCTGCACGTGTAGGCTGCTCTTTTACAACTACATCTGTATCTACATTATGTTTTTCTGTTGCGGTAGTTGAGCCATCTCTAAATTTACCACCGTCCAGATTGTACATAACCTGATATCCGGCAACATACTTCGCATAGTAGTTAGCAGCACCTGTAACTTGAGCTGGGAAGCTTGGTGCAGGAGTTGTTAAACTCTGATCTGTATACCATCCAGAGAATGTGTAAGTTACGCCATTGACTGTCTTAGTTGGCGGAAATTCTTCATTTGTGACATCCGCTGGTTTTGTTGTGGATCTATCTTTAACCAAGTAGTTCTTAGAACCTAACATTTCCCAGTTAGTTCCATTCGCATCAAAAAGATAATATTTAATCAATGCTACTTTTTTACATTTAATATTGACATTACAATCCAAATGCATATCTGGGGTTGTTCCATTATTTTTTGAAATCTTTGCCGGAGCAAGTGAGATTTCTTCTACGTCATCTTCGGTAATGGTTACTCTCAGCTGGCTTTCGATAGAAGCTTTATATGCATTAAATATAAGACCCCATGCATCATTACTTCTTGGAATTACATTCCCACTTAAGTTTGTAGGCCATGATACTACACGCTGGTCAACATTATCAAAACAGTTTTTATCACCAGTCCATGTAGCACCCTCTACATTGACAACAGCTGTTCCGATAGCGTTTGGTCCCCATGCATTTGAGTTATTTGAATTCGCATCTTGGCTAGGATCTTTCAAATAATAAACCAAAGCCTCTCTTTTCTGTGTAGGGCTAGGGCTTTCATTCTTCACAACTTCAATGGTCTTTGTTGCAGATAATGTTGCTTTAGCTGTTCCCTGCACACTTGCAGTAACAGTTGCAGATCCCTGACGTTTCGCTGTAACTAATCCATTATCATTAACAGATAAGATCTGTTCATTTGATGAAGTCCAAGTTACATTTCCAGATGCATCTGCAGGTGTGAGACTAGCAGTAAGCTGTGTAGTCTTAAACTGTGTAACTTTATCTGCTCCGCTGATTGAGATAGCAGTTGGAGATACGGCTGAGTTGACAGTGATAGTATAAATCTTTGTACCGTTACCAGACTGCCACCCTCCAAAGAATGAATACCATTTATAAGTATAATTATCTGTAACCGTTGTCGTTCCTGCGTTTAAACCTTTTATCGTAATGTTACTACCACTATTCTGGTTTAATCTAACTTTGCTTCCATCTGCAACGGTCCAATTATGTTTATAATCTTTATTTGGATCCTCCACATTACTTGAATCCAATGTCACTGTCTGGCCAACTCGGATTGTTCGAGAGCATCTGTATCCGCTACTGTCGCGATCTTATCCTCGTCTGATGCTACAGATACGTTCTTATCCTCGTCTGCCTTCGAGTCTGACTCCCCATCGTCAGATGCATCAGCATCATCCTTCTTGTTGTCACCAGACTTGTTCACATCTGTTTTGGATTTGTCTGAATTAGTTTCTTCCTTATATAATACATGAAATGTCTTATCTGATTTTACATCAGCAATTTTGTATGTATAAACATTTCCATCCACCTTCTTCGGCTGGATCGTATTATTATTCTGGTCTGTTACTTTGTCCAGCTTGAAAGAATTCTTTACAGTGATCTCAAAATTAAAAGAGTCGCCTTCTTTTACTTCTTTCATATATTTGCTGTCTGCGTAAGCAACAGTCTCTTTCTTTCCGTCAGAGCCCCATGCTTTAATATCACCGCCATCCAGTTTGGATTTCTGGATTGTAGCTTTATAGGCTTTCTCCTCGGAATCTTTCTTTGTATCGCCGGAGCTTGCATCTGCTTTCTTTGCAGTGTCTGCTTTCTTTGCAGTATCTGCTTTCTTTGCTGTCTGCTCCTGCTTTTTCTCAGTCTTTTCTGTAACCTGAGTCTTCTTGGAAGTGTCCGAAGTATTCTTATCTTCCTCCGTATTCACCTCCTGAACTTTGGCTTCTCCTGAGTCTTTTTTGTGTGCATTCGAAGCCGCCTCCTGCTGTGCTTTCTCCTCAGCAGAATCGTCCTGTTGCTGTGCTTCCGTTGTACTGTCCGATTCACTTGCACTCATATTGGTGCCAAGCTGATAGATTACATTCGAACTGACTAAAACTACAGCGAGAAGCATCGCCAACCAGCGTCTTGTCTTCTTCATACATGTTCCTCCTTACTTCTTTATCTATAAGTCTACATAAAATGTCTCTGTATACTTATTAAGACATTGGTTCCCGTCAAAAAGGGTCATTTTTTTATTATTTTTTTCATTTTTTTCATATGATGATTAATAGCTCAGAAAGCATTATTACTAATTAAAAGACTTTTCTGTTCTATTCCTTTCACTTTCTTTCACTAAAAATTGACATTTTCTGCCTTATTGCATTTTTATCACCTAATATTAAAGAGCCCAGAATTAAATCCGGGACTCTTTATTCTCGCGGAAACACTTTTATTATACGCTAACTTTTTCTTTCTTCTTTTCCACTTCCTTTTCTTTATTCTTGGTACACTTTTTCTCTTCCGCTATTCCGTTTATCAGAAACCATATTCCCTGCCCCAGTAATACAAAAGGTAATAACATCTGTGCAAAATTTGTTACATCCACCATTTTTCATTCTCTCCTTTGTTCCTTATTTTGGTAAAATATGCTCGTTTTCAATCGTTTTTCTAATTTATAATGTCTCCCAAATGTGTTTTTTTATCCTCTGAATGATACTTTTAGCTGAACATAGAAAAAGCGGGGGATAAAATCTATTTGAATAGCTTAGACTTTATACCTCGCTTTTATTTTTTTGTCTCTCTTATCTGATTCTTATCTGATCTTTTTCACTGCTGAAAACGAACCATATATTTTCTTATTTCCTGATTTCTTTAATGCACGCACTTTGTAAGAACCATTCTTCGGCGCATTTTTATACTTGTAAGATGTCTTACCTGTCGTTGTTACTTTCACCCATTTTTTATTCTTGTAACGATAAATTTCATAAGCAGTTGCGCCTTTCACTTTCTTCCACTGCAGCAGAACTGTTTTGGAAGAACGTCTGCATTTTCCCCAGCTTACTTTTGCAAGAGAAGATCCTTTGACCGTTACTGTAAATGTCTTTGCAAGAGACGGCGCGGCTTGCGGCGCTACTTTAATCTTTGTCTTACCTGCTTTCAATCCGGTTACTTTTCCGGACGCTGACACTTTACATACGGACGGTGTATATACCGTATATTTCATTCCGCCTGCAACAAGCGGCACATTTACAAAGCTGTTAAATATACTGTAAGAAATGCTTCTGGACGTTCCTTTCTTCATGCTGAAAGAATATAGCGGATTGATATAAAACAGATTTCCGTCCTGCTCTTTCGTTACCTCTACGTTTACATTTGCACTCTTATTCTTATAAGAAGAAGCCGATGCTTTCTGCACTGTGGTCGTTGAAAAATTCTGTACCCAGTAATGCACGCCGTTTACAACAACTGCACCCACGCCGATTCCCGTATAAGCAGACGTAAGAATATTTTTCTTATGTCCCTGCGAATTCATCCATGAAGTCATGGCGCTCTTGCTGCTTGTCTGTCCGGCAGCAATATTCTCGCCCATCATAATATAACCCTGTTTGCTGTCATAACAAACCGTATTGAAATCTCTTCCTGACGGACGTGTATGGGAAAATGCAATCGCAAGTTCCGCTGCACGAAGCATAGAGCCCTTAATCATCCGCTTATCCATCGTAAGCGTCTTAAGTCCTCTCTTGCTTCTCTCACTGTTTACTCTTTTTACAACATCAAATGCTGCGCTGTAATCATATTTCACCTTGACCGGCAGTTTTTCCATCTTCATATAAGAACCATCATCCATCTTTGCCAGGCCACTTATTCCGGTCATCACTGTGCCTGCCGGAAATGCTTCCGGTCCGATATAAGTGACAGAGGACGGAATCTTTACCTTTTTAATTCCGGTTCCGTAAAATGCTACCCGGTTAATCTTTTCCAGCGCTGATGGGAATGTCACTGATGTCAGTTTTCCACAATTTAAAAATGCCTGAAATGCGATCTCTTTTAATTTCTTTGGAAATATTATCTTTTCCAATGCAGAACATTCTCCGAAACATCCATTTAAAATCTGAGTCACATTGTCCGGAATTGTAATCTGCCGTAAAGATGTACAGTATGCAAATGCCAGACTATCCAGTGTATTTAATGTACTGCCAAGCGATACTTCTGTTAAAGAACTGCACTTATAAAACATTCTATAGGAAAGGCTCTTAATTCCTTTTCCAATCGTCACCGACTGAAGTTCCGTGCAGTCTTCACACAGATATAATCCAAGACTTGTTATGGAACCAGGCAGATTCAACGTTTTTATTTTTGCTCTGGCAAAAGCACCTTCATTAATCGCACTGACCGTCTTTGGAATTAGAATTTCCGAGACATTCGCATTGTTAAATGCATTTTCTCCGATCGTTTTTACGGAACCCGGGATTTGATAGGATTTAGCCTGTCTTCCCATCGGATATAAAACTAACTTTGTCTTCTTCGCCTCAAATAATACACCTTCTGAAGCACTGTATTTCGCATTTCCGGCTGCCACCTGAAATTCCTGTAATCCACTGCATCCATAAAATGCAAGTGATGATATATAGTTTACAGATGCCGGAAATGTCATCTGCGTCAATGCACAATTCTGGAATGCATAATCTCCGATCTGTTGCAGTTTTTTCGGAAGTACTAAATCAGCAAATGCACTGCAATCAGCAAATGCTGCTGTCGACAGTGTCGTCAATGCCCCCGGTAATTCTGCACTTGTCAGTTCGCTACATCTGTAAAATGCCGCTTCCCCGATTTTCTTCAATGTTGACGGAAAATCAACTTCTGTCAAATTTGAGAAATTAGCAAACGCCTTTGTACCAATCTCTGTAATTCCATCCTGTAAAATAATTTTACGAGCCTTATTTTTATAAGCGCTCAGCGGATAACTGGTGTCATAATTCCCGACAACTTTTCCTGTTCCGCTGACTGTCAGCGTCTGCGTGGTGTCATCCCAGTCATATGTCATGGAATCTACACCTGCTGCCCGCGCACGAACACCGGCAGCCTTGTTTTTCTTATCTTTCAACACATATTTCCCCGGTTTTTCTGTCTGTTTTCCGTTCTGATCCTTTGCAGAATCCTGCAACGTCACACTCTTACTCTCCACGCTATCAGCAGCTGCCACATTCACCGGTGCAAATACCGTGGACACCGCCACCGCAAACGCCAGGAGCACACCTTCTAATCGTTTCTTTTTCATTTGCTCTCCTCCATCCTACTGCAATGTATTTATAGATAACCTTTTATTATGAACTGTACCTTCTACTAATTTCATTATTTTCTTTACTGCATACATCTATTATATAATTCCCAATTCAAAAGCCTCCGGCTCCGATATCAGCTTTTCCGCGAATTCCGCATGTCCTTCCTCAGACAAATGCACACCGTCATATAAAAGCGGCAGCTCCCATTTACCGCAATTTATGCATTTAATGTCAAGCTGCTCTGCTAATGCCCCGTACAATTCGCCAATCTTCTGTGATTCTGTCACAATCCGGTCATCCGAAACCCACGAGCCACGCTTCATCATCGGCGGGACAAGCAGACATAATTCTATCTTGCCCTCACTTACTTCCGGCGTTTCCTGTAATCTTTCCAGAAAATGCTTCATTTTCTCTGCAGTCTTTTCTGCCGATGGTTCTGCCGCATTCAGGATATCATTCGTCCCGAGCATAAGAAACAACCATATCGGTGCAGCTTTTTTTGCCCAGGATTTGATCTGTTTGCAAATAAAATCCATCTGTCCTGTCATCTCCGGAATACATCTTCCGCAGATTCCATGATTTTTCACTTTGTATTCTGTTCTGTCATCCAGAATTCCCGTCCATCTTATCTCTTTCGGGAATCTTCCTTCTGTACCCACGCGGGAATCATACCCGAAAGTGTTCGAATCCCCGTAACAAATGATCGTTCCTGCCATCTTACTCTCCATACTGCTCCACAAGCCTTTTAATCTCCTGCTTCATCTGTCCTGCCACTTCATCCGGTCCGATGATCTTAATACCCTCGCCAAGCGAGATCACCCAGCCAAGGAACTGCCTGCTGACATGCACCTGTACTTTCACAGAGAAATGCTCCTTATCCACCGGCACCATCATAATATCCTTGCCAAAGCGGTCAATCATAACGCCCGCCAGATGATTTTCCACCAGCATTTTCACATCCTGCTCTTTTCCACCGTACATCCCGAAACTCTTCTTCGCATAATCTGCCATGTCCAGCTTCTTAAAGTGATCTCTGCCCTCCCGACGCTCATCTATCATCCGAAGATTCAGCATCTTATCCACCCGGTAATGCTTGATCATCTGCGCATCTGAATCATAACCAACCAGATAATAGTTCTCATCATCCCAGGACAGACCCCACGGACTGATACGATAATATGCTCCACCATGGCGCAGTTCCATTTCCTTCTTCACATTCCACTGGAAATATTGAAAACAGATCTTTTTATTTTCGGAAATCGCATTATGGATCTCGTCTACAGTATAATAGATACTCTCATTCATCGTCTTGATCCGTCCGGAGACATATACCTGCCTCTGCAATTTCATGGCATCGTATCTGCTGACAAACGTCTCCAGTTTGCGAATCAGATCATTCGTCTTTCTTGCGGTAATGAACTTGGAAGACTGAATCGCATCCACCAGAAGCTTTAGCTCCGGCATCTCAAATGGGCGGTTCACCACATGATAGTGATAACGGTTTCCGACCTGTTCTCCCTCCACATCGATCCCAAATGTCTCCAGATCCCTGAGATCCGCGTAAATACTCTTACGCTCCGCAGTGATATCGTATTCTTTCAATGCCTCCATAATCTCCGGCATTGTAATATAATGCTCTTCATCTGTCCGCTCCAGCATGATCTGCGCCAGACGATAGAGTTTGAATTTCTGATTCGTTCCTTTTGGCATTGCGTTCTCTCCTTTGATTCTTTTGTGAAAATGATTTAATCCGGCAACTTATCAGTCATAAAAGCCTCAAAAATATAATCCGGATTTTCACAATAAACGATACTGTTATAATCATCTATTTTATCATTGATAAATGAATGATACACCTCAAAAATTGCATCCACTTCATCTACATTTTTTACTTTCACTACCTGTTTAATCAATCTCTTATACACTCTTCCAATATCCCAGTGTGACGGAATATCATATTGACACGCTCCGACATTATCAAAATCGCCCGGCTCAATCTGGGATTCGTTCATTAACACTCTGCATACTTCTTCCAAATTACTGTTGCCATAAAAATCAGCTAACTCTCCGGCTCTTCCAATTCGTTCCTGCCCTAAAACATCCACGATCACACTTCTTTTATTCTTTGTTTTTCTCGCAATATAATCGATTAGTGCACATATATAAAACAATTTCTTATCTTCTTCACTTTCATCCGCATAAAATGGACCTGTTATCTCAATCATATCTTTTCGTATCATTTCCCTATAATGCTCTTTCGGCTCCTTCTGGTTATACTCCGGTTCTTCCTCTTTCAAGAACGTTCCATAAAATCAGCGTAAGTATTTCTACTTTAATTTTTACAATCCAGATAATGTTCGCATTACCAGATCTACATCTTTGTTTTCAAGTTCCTGAATAATGTGTAAATACGTTTTCTGTGTTGTTGTCATGCTGGCATGTCCAAGTCTTCGAGCAACACTCGCTATTGAAACACCTGCAAATAGCAATAGCGAGGCATGGGTGTGTCTTAAGCCATGAATCGAAATCTCCGATATCCCGCATTCTCTGCAATGTCTGGTTAATGCATCATTCACTGTAGAATTATATATTTTCGATTCGCCTACAAAGATTGGCTGATCTTCCGGCAGTCCTTTAATCAACTCTGAAAATTTTACAACAATCTGCCAGTCAATCTGGATTTTTCTAACCGAAGATTTATTCTTTGTTGGCAGGAAACCACCTTCGCCCTTGTAGTCCCATGTTTTACTGATAGATAATGTCTGTCTTGCAAAATCAAAATCTCCCGGCGTAATCGCAAGTGCTTCTGAAAAACGCATTCCTGTTTTCGCGACCAGTAAAATAAACCAGTCCCAATTCGGTTCTTCTTTGAGATCCAGATCAGAAATCAAAGTATGTAACTCGAATTGACTTAAATATTTAATCTTTTTGACTCTCGGCGTTTTCCCCTTAATGATTGCTTTTCTGGTTGGATCTCTTTCAATCAGACCATCGTCAACCGCATCTAAAATCGCTCCCTTTAACTGATGGTGAAAATCCAATGTTGTCTGGCGCTCGTGTTCTTTTGCGTATGCATTCAATAATTGCTGATATGCTGTTCTGTTCAGCTCCGCAACTTTTAACTCCGGCATAAGCTTCTCTACCCATCTCTGTGTCATACGGTATTTTACCATAGTCGCTTCCCGGATTGCGCCTTTCTTGTAAATATCAATCCATTGCTGAAAATATTCACTGAAAAGCAATGTCCTGTTCATATCATTTATCATAAGCCTTTTCCTTTCCCGAAATAACTCACGCTGATATAAACATAAAACTACACCTTCACCTTGCTTTACAATGGATTAATTAAAGGCTTAATTTCGGTATCTAAGACCTCTTTTAATTCATCCATACACATCTTATAGTATTTGAACTTCGGAACCGCTTTTTCTGCATTTGCCTTATAACATGTATAATCAATTGTAGCTTTTATAACACCTTCATTCGGTATCTCATCGTTTCTGTAATGCATGGCTGCATACATAACATCATCAGGTTCCGCATACCACTTCTCACAAAAGTCAGAAATCCTGTTTTCAATGTATTTCTGCTTTGTTGTTTCTACTATGTTCAAAATCGAATGTCCTTTATACCTGTCTGCGTCCACTTCAATCTCTGAAACCAGATTTGACATAATATCTGCCATCTTCGGATTACCATTTCGTAATTCTGCTATATATTGCTTAACTTCATCTATCTGCTTCTGTCTTTCCTCTGGTGAAATATCCTCTTCATCTTCTCCCGGTGATACAATATTCTGAATCAAATTGATAATGTACTCATAATCAATTTTCGTATTACTGTATGCCATCAGCTCATACTCTGAATCTAAGTCTGACGTTTCCTCTTCATCTTCTCCGCCATCATTTCCTTCTTCTTTTTCTCTTTTTATCTCTTCTATTACATTTTTATAATGCGCTACATAATCTTCGTACTCTTCTTCTGTAATATCATATTCTTCCAACAGCTTGTCACTGTAATTTGAAAACGATTTAAGCTGTGCAAATAACCGGTCAAATGTCTGAAATATTTTTGCAAATACTTTCTTTTCAGCCAATGACATTCCCGGTATAGCTGTCGGCGCTCCTGCTGCAATACGAAGCGCTTTCAGCGCTGTACGGAATGCCTTTTCCACCTCGTCCCATTCTGCCAGAATAGAATCATTTGTACCACCTGCGGAATACAATTTTACTGCGTTATCTACACTCTCTTTGAAAAGCTTCGGAGCCTGAAATGTAACAATCTGTCCATATATTTTATTCTTATCGAAAATACGATTTGTTCGCGAAAATGCCTGTATCAGATCATGCGGTCCCATAGGTTGTCTGTCAATAAACATCGTAGACATACAAGGGGCATCAAATCCTGTCAGCAATCGATCAACTACAATTACCAGATCCAATTGTTCATGTCGTCTCTTAAATTTAGGATCTTTTCTCGCAAGCCTTTTATTCAGATTGCCATTGTAAGACTGGATCTGTGCCAGATCAAATTTTGTCCCAAACATATTGTTATAATCATCCAACGATTTCTGCATCTTCTGCTGATTTACCTGTGAACCTTCTTCATTTTCCGTCACAGAATATGTAATTGCAAATTTCGGAAAATCAGGGAGTACCTGCCGGATCTTTTCATCAATCCGCAATGGAGTATTTCCTTCTTTTACTTTCGTTAATAATTCATAATACTTCTGCGCCAGAGGAATCGAACTTGTTGTCAGCAATGCCTCATACGTCTTACCTTTTCCATTCTGGAATCCCAATTTATGATAGGACTTGTTCAAAATCACATCCAGAACTTTTAACATATGTGCTTCATTATCATACAATTTACTATCTGTTTCATCAGACATCGTCTTCGGTCCATTATGCTCTACCTGAAAGCCAAGAACCGCATTATCATGGATTGCATTTTGTATCGTATATCTGTGTAAACGTTCTCCGTATAATTCGTCTGTTGTGCGCGGCAGATCACCCATCTTCGGATAAGGATTTTCTGAAAATCTTGGTGTTCCAGTGAAGCCATACCATAATGATTTTCCAAAAAATCTCTCCAGTTCTCTCTTCGTTCCCGGTGTAACTGCTCTGTGACACTCATCTACTACAAATGCAATCCTCAGATTTTTAATCTTGTTATATTCCGGCGTTCCTTCCTGCAATCTCTTTGTAATTAATCGTTGCAGCTTTTGGATGGTTGTAACGATTACCTGCCGGTCTTCTGATTTTAATTTTTTCTTCAAATCATTTACATTGTCTGTCTCATTTACGTCGATCAGATCATTGTTGGCATATGCCTGAAATGCCATTGTTGTCTGTGTATCCAAATCCTTTCGGTCAATTAAGAAAATCGTTTTATCCAAAGACGGAATGTCCATCAGCAGGTTACGGGTTGCCTTATACGAAGTCAACGTCTTACCTGAACCCGTTGTATGCCAGACATAACCAGACTTCCCTGTCTTGGAAGCCTCTCGTATTGCTTCAATCGCATGAATCTGATACGGCCGCAATAATATTAATCGTTTCGCATCTTCATCTAATACCGTATATCTCGCAATCATCTCATGCGCTTCCGGGATGCGCAGTACACTCTTTGCGAACTCAATATAATCAGATACCGGATTATTATCCTGATCCAGCCATCCACTGATGAATTTTTCATTTAATTCCGTGTCGCTTGCTGCAGAAAAATACTTTGTATTTACGCCATTGCTGATTACAAACATCTGTACCGCAGAGAAAATTCCAGTAAACTTCCCTTCTCCGATATATTTCTTAATCTGCCAGAATCCATCCATATAAGAATGCTGCTTATTCTTTAATTCTATATGAATCATCGGAAGTCCATTAATCATCAGCGTTACATCAAATCTGCGATTACGTCCGTCTTCCTCTGTCTTCAATGCACTGTATTGATTAATCACCTCATACACACTGCTTCCCCCTGCAATATGCTCGTGATTCATCACTACGAGATGTAATCTCTTCGTATCTCTCTGCACATGTACCTGAACCTTACCGTTCTCTCCAACAAGCCATTCTCCCGCTTTATAGAAGGATGAAAACTGCAACTGGTTCTTCACCTGTTCAAACTCGGTATCTGTTAAAGGCTCTCCATCCAAACGCTCCTTATTATTCTGTTCCAGAATATACCGGAAATTCGCCCACAAATCCTCTTCCGTCTTCAAATCCGGTCGATATGTCCACTGCGAATCTCCATATACCAGTTGTTCAATTAACTTTTGTTCTATCATTGACTCTAATTCAGGCATAATTTTTGTCTCCTTTGTGATTCTATGTATCTAATATACATTATTTATTTTATACTTACACTGATTTCAAGTGTTTTTTGACCCTTTTTTACGTTTGTCCTGCTTACGAAGGTGAAGAGTGATGAGATTATCAAGGAAATGAAAATAATTTCCAATCTTTGTCTGTTCTTCGTATTTAGGGAATGCCACCGGAATGACAGAAAGCGTAGGAAACTGCACTCTTTGTTTTTCTATCAGTGAACCCGTCGCATATGTGCGATATAAACGTATTGCCTGTGGACTTTTTAGCCATGTATTAATGTAATATGTATCATAATTCTCTTTGGCAACCATGGTGGTGTAATAACCCGAAACTGCAACACTTTTCGCCATTCCATTATATCCAACTGCTCCCAATGTCATATTCATTGGATTATACACAATATCTCCCGGGCGAACTTCTTTAAAATTATCATCTTTCTTTACAAGAAATTCTCTGTTATATCTATCAGATTTCTTTGTTAATCCATCTTCAACAGTTAAACTCCAAAGTTCTATTTCATCTTCCTTGGGATTTACTAAATTCGATGTCTGTTCGAACACATCTCCCAACTTACGCTGTTCCCAAACGTTTTTTGTTCTTCATCTACTCGTCATACACTTGCGTTGGTGAAGAGTGATGAGGTGATTTACCTTTGAAAAATATTCACCTATTTTGTTTTGCTCCTCACGCATAGGGATAGTTACTTTTAAGTTTTTTATTATTTGTGCAGATAAATTTCCCTGTCCACCTTGTAAGTATTTATCTGTTATCTGAGCTTTCTCTTTTCTAAACCACTCTACTAAAAAATCAGCATTCACTTCATCATTCGGAATAATTGCCAAAATCGCCTGATTTATAGCTCCATCAAGCTTTGCACGGCTTACTTCACCACTTGTAGCACCGTACAAAGCGTACAGAATGTCACCTATATGAATCATTTTTGCAGATGAACTATTTAAGCCCTCTTCTGTAATAAAAAGTTCTGTTGTATCGCCATAAATCTCTCCTGACCTAATAAACGGAATATCGCCATCATAATACTCTGTTGTTCCAGCTTTTGGAGTTCCGCCTGAATAAGAGGATGTAATTTCAGAAACCTTACGCTGTTCCCACCCATTTATTTTAATTCGCAAAAACTTGCCTACTTACGCTTTATCGCAGTATGTAACACTATTATCACCTATATCACAATACATACGATTATTCTAAATTCAATCGCTCTCGCACCATCATCAGTGTATATCCAAGCAAATTTTCTCCTCTCCACTTGCTCTTGTCGTATCTATTTTCATCTTTCATAGACAATCCAATACCCCAGATTCGATCTTTCACTGCACATTCTGCTAATATCACATTCCCAGTATTTACAAGGTTATCTTTCAGCTCGTCATTCTGTGAAAACTTTGCAAGCAATCCTTCGTATACAATAACCTGTCTTACTCCATTCCAATAGTTTTCATCATAATCTTTTACTGCACGTCCTAACGCTTTGATCTCTGCTACATCTTTCGTGCCGAGTATCTGCTCTGCAATGCATTCATCTTGAAAACAAATTGCTTTCCGATACATCATAAACTGTTCCATGGACGAAAAATGAACACCATCAACTATAAAATTAGACGGATACCAATTACTTAAGTATCCGTTCTCTTCATCTGGATTGTGAAAGCAAATAATCTGCATTACACTTCACCTACTTTTTTTACTGCCAGATCCAGTTCCAGATCATGAAGCCCAGAATACGCCTTTTCCAAAAAGTCTACTGGAATCTTCTGAATAACTTCTGAACTCGGCATATTGTAATACCATTGATAATACGCATAAAACTCGCCAATCCAATCCGGCATAAAACCATCAAGACCTTTTCCAGCTTCCAATTTATACTGATCTGTTTTTTGAAAATAATTCCATAATTCCTTATAATCCATCGTATTTACATATGCCTGCGATTCATCAATACTTTTTCTTGTCTTACTTTTCATATAAAAGTTGATAAATTCTTCTGTATCTTTATCAGGAAAATTCTGCGCCACATAATCAAACAACTTTCCCTGATTTTCTACAACATCATTCAAATACTCTTCTGCATATGCCTTCATTGTCATCTCTCCTAAAATAATGTACTAAATACATTTGTTACTTTATTTGCATCAGAATCTACTAATTCTCGCATCTTTCGTCTTGCCGTTATATCACGTTCGTTATACTTTTGGCTATATTCCTTGTAATCAACCGGCAGTAACTTTTCTTCTACTTCCTGCAATTTAGAATATGCCCGCTCAGATTTAATACAATATTGAATGCCAAGACCGCCCAATGAAAGCAACTCCGGTAATATTTCAAGATCAATATTGTCTCTTACAAACTCTTTTGCGATATAAAAGTAAGAAGCGTTTGCTCTCCAACCTTTTATAACATCATAATCACTTGCATCCACACCATATTTTTCAATAAACTTTGCTGCCAACATACGATAACGCTTAGAATCTGCTGCATCTCTATGTTTCATCAATTCTGCAAGCCACGCCAACACATCTTTTTCTTGAAAATCTAATATTTTCAGACCTTCTGTGCCCAATTCATATTGATGAACCCAGCCATTTTTCTCATTCGGTCTGCAAACAGCCCATTCCTTAGCAAGATCTATATTGTCCGTTAAGTAAAATCCAATTCCATAATCATGTCTTTTCTCACCAAGTCCATATGTCGGAACTACAATTTTATCAGGTGTTCCATGAAATAAAGTTATTTTTCCCATTTTCTCGTCCTTTTCCTTAAACAAACATGTTTTGTAACATAAATTTCTTAACTTCTTTTAGTTCATCACACTTGCGCTGGTGAAGAGTGATGAGTGCTTCTAACTCTATAAAATACTTTCCAATCTTTTTTTGTTCTTCTATATCTTGTGGTATCATCAGCCTTGTTGCAAAAAAATCTGCCGGCGCAATATTCAAAAGTCCATGATTTCTCGCTCCTTCTGCAGCAATCTCATGAATACCTTTATGCCACAGATTTGTGCTGTAATACGATACCAAGAAATCGGAATCTACGGGATTATTTTCTTTTATTCCAAATATGATATAAAGTGTTGATAATACGCCATTTTCATAACGATCCAGCCTTTTAATAGCTCCCCAAGGTGCATCTGTTGAAGTGCTTTTATTATAAGCGAACTCTCCATTCTCAATCAGGTAGTAACCACTGACATCTTTACTAGCAACTCTCTTATCAAAGAATTCATTTTGATCAATAAGTCCATATTGAGCTGATATTGTAAGTGGTAACTCTGAGACTAAATCTTGATTTTTTCTTGTAACACGATCGACTAAATCTCCCAACTTACGCTGTTCCCAATCTTCCGTAAATCCTTCAAATCTTATCTGTGGAACTTTTTCACCATCTTGTGGAAACATTTTTTGAAGCATATATTTTTTTAATGTTTTTGTCTGCTCACACTTACGTTGGTGAAGAGTGATGAGGTGGTCGAGGTTTCTAAAATAATCACCAATCTTTCCCTGTTCTTTCACTGATTTAGGATAAACAATATCGGTATCCTGCATAGCAGCTTTTGAAATTGATGTAACCTTAATTCCCTGCATCAAAGGTAGCAACTGATTATGATAAGCACTGGAGTTTAGATAATATCCCAAGTACCCAGAAGCAAATTTTTCTATCGGTCTGTATGGAATAGTATGTAATCCAGACAACACGACTTCATCATCCAATCCGGCTATTTCACTGCATTTTCCAACAGTTGAGTCCTCAGCAGTATCGGCAATAATTACATCTCCATTTTGCAAAAATGATGATTTATATTTTGATAACACGCTCTCATCTGAAATCATTGGAAGCTTCTCTTTGCTTACATCCAAGACTTCTCCAAACTTGATCAGTACATCACCATAGTGAACGTTCTTTGCAACTCCTGCCTCAGTCGATAACTCAGCTCTGGAAAGTGTATTATTCTGCAAGCCAATTAGTATATCTCCCAACTTACGCTGTTCCCAATCTTCTGTATACCCATTAAATCTAATCTTTGGTTTTGCCATATCCATCACCCCTCAATCTTTCCAATCAGGTCGTTCAGTGATGACATAATTGTCTCATCATTCGAAGTTAAATCCTTAAGAAGTGATAAAAACTCTCCCTGCACCTGTTCCAGTTCTTCATCTGTCTTCTTCATATCTGTTAAAAGTGCATTCAGATCTACATCTTCTTCTTTTTCAAAAGTATCTACATAACGCGGAATATTCAGGTTAAAATCATTCTTTTCGATATCTTCAAAGCTTGCAAGAAATGCCTCTTTTTCTACCGTCTCTCTATTAGAATATAACTCCAACACTTCATCGATATGGTCATCTGTCATGGCATTCTGTTTCTTTCCTTTTTCAAACTTCTTAGATGCATCTATAAAGAGGACATCTCTGCCATCTCTGTGCTTTTTCAATACGATAATACAAGTCGGAATAGATGTATTGTAAAAGAGATTTGCAGGCAAGCCAATAACTGCATAGATATTACCTGAGCGAAGTAATTTTTCTCTTATTTTCCCTTCTGCTGCCCCTCTGAACAACACACCATGAGGCAGTACAATCGCCATTGTTCCATTACTCTTCAAATGATACAATCCATGAAGCAAGAATGCATAATCTGCTTTTGACTTTGGTGCTAACACGCCATAGTCGCTGAATCTTTCATCCTGTAAGAAACCTGCTGCCGCACTCCATTTTGCTGAATACGGAGGATTCATAAGTACCATATGGAAATCTGTCTCTTCTCCGGTAGGCCAGTCTCCATCCAGAGTATCACCATTCCGAAGGTTCTGATTCTCCGGTGTGATACCATGTAAGAACATATTCATTCTTGCGAGATTGTAAGTTGAAGTATTCAACTCCTGTCCGTAGTATTTGATATATTCCGGCTCTTTCGCATATTTCTTTGCATTTAACAATAATGAGCCTGATCCCATACACGGATCATATACGGAAAGTCCTTTTCTGTCTTCCTGACCGGCGATCGCAATTTTCGTCAAGATCTTTGATACTGCCTGCGGTGTATAGAACTCTCCGGCTTTCTTTCCTGTCTCTGACGCAAACTGTCCAATCAGATATTCATATGCATTTCCAAGAATCTCTGCATCGGAATTTAACAAGTCTGCTTTGTCAATTTCTTTAATCAGATTTGCGATAGTGTCACTTTGCTTCTGATCTCCGTTTCCTAAACGATTGGAATACAGATCAATATCTGTAAAAAGGTCCGCAAATATTAGATCACTCTGTTCGATATTGTTGAATCCTTTCTGCAACTGTTCTCTGTTGAATGCATTATTTTTCGCTGCATCTGCAAAGCTGGTATAAGTTAAGTCCGGCTCAATAATGTAATGACATTCGTCTTTCAGTTCCTCTTTTAACTCTTCCGCACTCTCATCCTCTAATGCTTCTATATATGCATCTAATGCGGCTTTCATCGTCTCTGGTCTTTCATCATAAAGCAGATCATATACTTTGATCAAAAATGCATCTGACAAATATTTGTAAAATACAATTCCTAACAGATAATTTTTATATTCGTTTGCATCCATCTTTGAGCGGAGAATATCCGCTCCGCTCCATAACACACTGATTAAATCTTTACTGTTTTCTACCTCCGCCATCTATCTTTCCTCCATCTTTATTTATCTCTTATACATCCAGTTCTGGAAATCGCTCTTCCGTCTCGCATAATGCTTCGCTTTCTTCTCATACATCCGCTGGTCTGCGAGCTTCGCAATTTCACGGACAGACTCCCACTGCCGTTCATCACTCCAGACTGCTCCGCAGGAGACACTCATATGTGGCACTGTGTCACCGGACCAGTTATCCACAAGCAAATCAAAATTCTGCTTAATAATCCCAAACTGTTCCTCATCTGTAAACAGGATTGTGACAAATTCATCACCGCCGACACGGTAGACTTTTCCATAATCATCAAAGCTCTGTTTCATGCAGCCTGCAACACCGCAGAGCAACTCATCTCCGGCGGCATGTCCCAGCCGGTCATTGACCGCTTTCAGACCATTTACATCCGCGGTCAGATAAAGGAACTTCTTATCTGCTGTCAGTTCCTTTATATCCTGCTCATAGGCACGCCGGTTATAGCATCTTGTCAGCTCGTCTGTAGTGGATGACCGGAGCAGCTGCTCTTCTTTCCGTTTTTCATATTCAATACTTCGCACCGCAAATATTACACTCACCGGACGTTGTTCTTCATCCTGCTGAATCGCAATAAACGACGCTTGGAACCAGCCAAGCGTTGTTCCTATAAAATCTCCGGATATATATTTCTCTCCTTCCATTCGTTCAGGAAGTGTATGCAGATCTACAAATTCTCCTGCTGCCTCCCGATACTCTTCTACGGTTCTATTTTCCAGAAGCGCACGCAGACGCACATCTGCATCTTCATAATAACTTCCTTCTATATTTTCTTCACCGATTTCAGCTCCGCCATAACGCATGATCTTATTTTCCCTAAGTTTGATCACATACATACTGTGGTTGAGTCCTGCCATCGTTGCCAGCACTGCATACTGCTCTTCCTTTTCCCTGTTTATTCTCAATACTCTTGCGATCATAATCAGAAGTATAATCGTTGCAATAAGCAGATACAACATCACACTCAGCATTGCCACTGCATTACTTCCGTTAAGATGTGTCATATCGTATACCACTCCGACTGTATAGCCGTCGATATTCCGTGAAACACTTCTGCTCTTGCTGATTTTTAACTGTTTCAGTTTATTGCCAATCTTTCTGGAATCCGTTGCACCATAGATCTTTCCGCTTTTTCTGTCTGCTACATAGATGTCGATTCCTTCATACACCGGCATATTGCTGACAACGGATTTTATTTCATTTCGTTTCAGTTTTTCCAGAAGACGCACCGGCTCTACACCTACCTGGATCATACGGGTTCCTGCATCATTCCATGTGATCGCATACATCATCTTCTTTCCTTCTGATGTATTCGGTGTCACATCCTGACACATCGTAAGCTTTTTATTTTTCAACATTGGTTTAAAATATGCGATCTGCTTGCCGGAGCTGAAATTATATCCGTAGTATTTCGGCACCGTTCCGCTGTAAACCTTACCGCTCTTATCAAACAGATGCACTTCATCGACAGACATCAGCTTCGCGATCTTCTGTAGTTCCGGCACATCATGCTCTGTCTTCTCATTTGCATCCAGAATATATGCTACCGCCTTTGCCCGCACCATATAATCTTCCTTCAACGACTGGATCATCTCTTTTTCGTCATCTGTATTTCTCTCAATGATCCCTGCCACCTGATCCAGCAGAACTTCTGACGTATTCCTTATGTTCCGGTTATTTACATAATCAAGAAGCCGGTCTTCCAGAAATAACGCCGATATAAGAATAAAAATAATCAGACAGACCACTTTCATCCATTTTCTTTTTTTCACTTGCTTTTTTCCAAATCTCATACTCTAACTTTCCATCCGTTATCTTTATTATCGGTCTTTTGTACATTTTACGATCACAGGTTCTTACATTCTCCATTGTCATAGCAAAAAGTAATTAATCTTCGTAAACTAAGTCACTTTTATTATAGCATAATTATTGTTATAGTCATAAAAAAGATGTCAGATAATTTCTTGAATATCTTGCTAATATATAGAAGCGAGGTCCTTTACTTTACGTAAAGAACCCCGCTTTGTTGAAAGATGTATAATGATTTATTCTAATTGTAATATGAAAAACTTTCTTAAATCGCTCTTGTATATTTCTTCAGCCATTCTCTTTCCTCTTCGTTAAGATGTGGCGCAATTTTTTCATATACCAGTGCATGATAATCATTCAGAAGACGTTTCTCTTCTTCAGACATCATGTCCGCTTTGATTCCGTCAAGATCCATTGGTACGTATGTGATTGTCTCAAAGCAGAGGAATTCTCCATATTCATTCTTCTTCCATTCTTTTACAAGAAGTTCATTTTCCAGACGGACTCCGTGGGAACCTTCAATATAAATTCCCGGCTCATCTGTAATAACAATTCCCGGTTCAAACTGGTGAGTATCATTTTTGCGATATGCCCAGCGGAAATTTGTCGGTCCTTCATGGATATTTAACAGGTAACCCATACCATGTCCGGTTCCATGATTAAAGTTCAATGCTCTATCCCAGAACGGCTTTCTTGCCAGAATATCCAGATTCATTCCATTGCAGCCTTTTAACATTTTTGCGCTTGCAAGCTGGAGATTACTGATTGCTACCAGTGTAAAGTGCTCTTTCATAATATTCGGGATCTCACCTAATACATAGGTTCTTGTAATATCTGTAGATCCTTCGTAGAATCCAGCTCCTGTATCTGTTAAGAATACATTTCCTTCTTTCAGCTCTACGTCTGTCTCTTTTGATGATGTGTAATGGCAAAGTGCTGCATGTTCTCCATATGCACTGATTGGTTCAAAACTTGGACGGATGAAATTTCCCTGCTCTACACGCAATTCATCCAGCTTGTCAGATGCGCTCATCTCTGTAATCTTCATCTTACCTACATTTTCTTTTAACCATTTCATAAAACGAACATGTGCAATGCTGTCTTTGATCTGTGCTTTACGGATATTTTCAATCTCTACCGGATTCTTAATTGCTTTAAAAAGAATCTCCGGATTGCGTGTGTCTACTTTTTTCATTTCTTCCGGAATGTTCTTATAAATTGCATAATTAGTCTTTGACGCATCCAGAAGTGCTGTATTTTCTATAGAAAGATGTTTCATATCTTCATATATTGCATTATACGGATGAATTGTAACACCATCTTTTGCATAAATAGCTTTCATTTCATCAGATAATTTTCTCTCATCAATATATAATAACATTTCATCCATTGTAATGACTGCATAAGACAATACCATTGGGAAGAAATCAATATCATTTCCACGCATGTTCAGAGTCCAGCAGATATCGTCCAGTGTTGTAAGAATATGTATATCTGCTCCTTCTTCTTTCATTACTTCACGGATTCTCTTTAATTTATCAGCTACGGATTCTCCTGCATATTTCTCCTCAAGAATAAATGCAGGCTCTTCAGAAAGTTTCGGGCGATCCTCCCAGAACTGATCTACCAGATCATATTCGTAAACAATTCCTCCGTTTTTCTTTCGAGCAATTGTCTCATATCCAAGACCTTCTCCCATAGATACAACACGTCCATCAAATCCGATCACACCATTTTCCGGCAGGTGTTCTTCTAAATATTCTTCGATAGTCGGAACTCCCGGCTCACGCATTTTCATAAGCTCTACGGTTGTACCTTCCATCTGTTTTGCCGCCTGGATAAAATATCTTCCGTCTGTCCACATTCCTGCCCAGTCTTTTGAGATTACAGCTGTTCCTGCAGATCCGGAAAATCCAGTCATATATTTACGTGCCTTGAAATATTCTCCTACATACTCACTCTGATGAAAATCTGCAGTCGGAATTACATAAAAGTCAATTCCTTTTTCTTCCATTAATTTTCTGAGACAACTAAGTCTTTCTTTTACTCCCATGAAACATACCTCTTTTCTGTTATATTACATGAGCTATATAATTCTGCACGAAATATATAGCTCATAAAATTCATTATTAATCTACTAACGCGGATAATCGTTTGTCTAACGCGATCATAATTGCTGCTGCCACAAAAGATACAACGGCAATTCCGATACATGCTGTCTTGAATGGAATATTTCCACCAAATAAGATTCCGTATACCGGACCGTAGCTCTTAGCTGCGATAAATGTTGCAAATCCCCACATAGACATCATCAGCGCCAGGTAACGGCTTGGGGAATATTTACTGATGAATGAATGTCCCAGTGGTGAGAAGAACATCTCTCCAAGTGTCAGAAGGAATGCGAATACGATCAGCCATAATACGCTTGCTTTGTGTCCGCCTCTTGCAATATCAATTACTGCATAGAAGATGTATCCAAGTCCGATGATCGCAATTCCAAGTCCGGTCTTTCTGAACAGACTCATGTCTCCCTGCGGTCTTGCAGCCAGCTTTCTCCAGAGTGCTGCTGTCACAGGTCCTAAGATTACACAGAACATTGAGTTTGCTGCATCAAACCATGTAGATGGAACTTCATAGCCTGCAACTACCCAGTTCATGTTATCTGCCCAGTAATAATATACCGGAAGGTATCCAAGATACCAGAAGATCCAGAAAATAATGGAGAACAGAGATGCAATAAGGATCGCACCGATACGTTTTTTCTCAATCGTAGTAAGTGGCTCTTTTTTCGTCTCTTTTTTCTCTTCTACTGTTTTTTCTGCATCAATTGCAAGCTCTTCCTGTGTCTTTGTCTTCTTGAACGGACGTTTTCCAACATCTCCGAGGAAACGCCAGCATACGAAGAAATACCAGCATGCTCCAAGGAACATGATCAGTGCTGCAATTTTAAAGCAAGGAGCAAATCCTAATACTCCGTCTTTTGCAAATACATCTTTGTAAAGAATACCTACAAGGAAAGTACCTATGAATGCACCGACATTTACAAGTGTGTAACGCATAGCGAACGCCGGGTCCATCTGCTCTTTTTCAGTGATAACTCGTCCGATGATCGGTCCGTTTTTAAATAACGCAAGACCTAAACTTACAAGGAAGATCATGGCGTAAACACCAGTTGCTGTTGTTGCCACAGAACCCATATAATATCCGACTCCGGCAATCATCATACCGACCGGTGTCGTATATTTTGCACCGATATAACGGTCAACGACGATTCCTCCGAATAACGGAAGCAGATAAGAAAATGCGGTCAGGTTCGACTGCATATTTGCTGCAACAGTGTCAGACAGTCCAAGTCCTCCTGTTGCTACGGTTGCTGTTGCGAAAATCAGGATCAGTGAACGTCCCAGATAGTAAGACAGACGCTCAAAGATCTCGGTTGCGGCACATGTCCAGAATGCCGTAGGAAATCCCTTTTTCTTTGTCTCCATTTCTTTTTAACCTCTCTTTTCTCTTGTTACGCGCCGGTATTCCCCTCCCCGGCAGCTGATATAATTGATTTTATCGCTTTAATCCGATAATTTCCAACATCGAAAACATATACCAAAAGAAGAAAAACTTATAGGTTAAAATATTTACTTTTTCACACGCAACGTCCGCAGATACACCTTCTGTTCTGGCGTTATCCGGTAGCTCTCGATCGCTTTCTGGATTGTCTTATTGTGCGTCCACGTATCCATCCGCTTCTCTTCCAGATAAGGAATAATTGCTTCATACTGCTTCGCCAGCGCAGTTGCAAAATACCAGGCACGCATCATATTGACATAGTATTCTTCCGACCGGATAGCTGCAACTTTTTCCGGATATTCCAGCTTAAATTCATCTTCCAGATAATAGCGCATCAGCATATTTATCCCAAAACGGATCGTATAAGTATGCTCCGATTCCATCCAACGGTAAACCTCTTTAATGAATAGATCCAGATGTTTCTTTACGATTTTCACGGCCAGAAGATCACAGGTCGCCCAGTTATCCACATAAGGAAGAAAACGATCCAGATCTTTTACACATTTTTCGTAATCTTTCCCCTGTTCCAGCAGAAGTCCATGTAAATTATTCTCTTCATAATACTGATGTGGCAATACTTCTACGAACTGTTTTGCTTCTTCTGTCTTTCCATACTTTTTTGCAAATGCACGTAGTGCCGGAGTCCTTACTCCGATCACACGCTCCGGATCTACCGTAGGCATCAGTTTCATATGGAAATCCCGATACCCGGTGTCCTGCATGGCAAAAAGTTCTTTTTGTACATTATCAATTACTGCCTTTTTATTCATTTTATTTCCACCTCTTATTCATTGCATCTATTATTTTCCACAACATAATCATAACATTACTTAAAGTCAACTCTATATTATACATTGTAAAAAATTCCCTTTCTTTGAATTACCAGAATTATTCTAGCGCCTCAAGCTAGCGTTAAGTCAAGCTTTTTTTGTAAAAGGAAAATCCTTTCACTTACCCGCAGGTAAATAAAAGGATTTTCCACATTTTATTTCTTATTTATTTTGTAAGCCCCGATTTTGCTTTGCTCCATGCGGAATAAAGTTTCACAGATTTTCCATTCACTTTCACAGTCTTATAAGTGCGGATTCTTACGTAATATTTCTTCTTTGCTTTTAACTTGGAAATCGCTTTGCTCACTGTTTTATTCTTCGTGATCGTCGCGGTCTTTGCACCCTTGAACTTAGACGATGTTCCGTACTGCAACTGATATCCGGTCGTCTGTGTCGCCTGTTTTTTCCACTTCACAGTCAGCTTCTTCTTACCTGCTGTCAGTTTGGAAATGCTTGTCGTCTTCGGCACAATGGTAAATGTCTTCTTCACTGTTCCGCTGTAATTATTCTTCAGTGTGATCGTAACGGTATAACTTCCGACATTCTTGCGTCCCTTCGCATAAGCTATGGAATAATCTGTTTTTGCAAGTGTCTTGCCTTTGCTGTTCTTTACTGTTACGGATGGTGTTTTCGTCTTGCCGTCATATACATAACTGTTTCCGGAAAGTTTTACATCTGCAATCTTTGCAATTGTTTTTGTTCCAATCACTTTCTTACATATCTTGCAACGCTCTTCTATCTTACCATCCGTTTTTAAAGTTGCTTTTGTAAGAATATTTTCTGTCTGATGTCCTCCTGCACACGGATCTTCAGGATCCGGTGTCGGTATGGAACCTGCTTCGTCTGTAATTTTATCTGCAAAATCCGGCAGGATTTCCTCTTTAAATTCCTTCAGGAGCGAAGTTTTTACCCGGATGGTCAGATCTTTATGACATCCTTCAAATGCACTGGAATAGATTCGCAAATACGGTGGTTGTTCTTCTTTTTCAAATACCACTTCTTTTAAAGCAGAACAATTTCTAAATACTTCATTATTGATAACCTGTATTGTGTCCGGAAATGTCACTTTTACAAGAGAAGAACATTCTTCAAATGCACTGTCATAAATCGAAGACACCCCTGGCATCTCCACATTCTTTAAAGACTTGCATCCATAAAATGCATATTTTCCAATTTCCCGCACTTTTGAAGATAGTTTCACAGTTTCCAGATTTTCACAGTTTGTAAACATCCAGCTGTCAATCTCTTTTACATCTCCGCCTATGGTAATGGATTTGACTTTTTCTTTACACTTATCATCTGTTTCATTGCAAAGCGTATTCCATCCAAGCATCCCCTGATCTGTAATAATCGTAAGCGCCCCTGTTTTTTCATCCAGTTTATAGCCTTTTGTCTCTAGTTCTTCATCACTGTCTTCTGCCCATTTTGCATATAGATTCCGGTCAAAACCATTATCCGTACATTTCCTTACCCAGTCATAATTACTGGTATCTTTAATCAGACTGTCATAATATGCCGTCGGTTTATAACACCAGCCAAGGAATGTATATCCCTTCCTCTTCGGTACATATTTCCCGATATCAAAGAAATTATCACTTTCCTGATCCAGTTCATAAGTGATCTGTTCTTTACCATCGATAGTCCCGCCATTTCCATGGAATGTGATGGTATCACCTTCCTCAAAAACCGGATACAGTTCCTCATCACCCCAGTTGTACGTTGCCTTTTCTATATTATTTTCCCAGTCAAATGTATAAACCGTGTCACTGCCATCTCGCTTCTTATCTGCGAAATACAATCCTCCGCTCCACTCTTTAAAATGAAATCCGGGTCTTACGATTGCCGGGAGTCTTATTTCCTGTTTTTCTCTTTTTATATAATAGCGATCCGGAAAATTTTTAGATTCTTCTTCCGTCACATCTTTATATGTCAGCAAATAATATGGCTCAAAGAAACGAAGCGTACAGCCGCTCCATGTATTCTCGACCGTATTTGCGACTGTAAGTCCTGCACTGTCTTTTACTTCACTTACAAAATCAAAGCCGCTCCCCCGGATCGCTTCCACAATGCATGGCAAACCTGTCTTGTTTCTGTAGCCTATAGGTGATATTGACATGATATCCATATCCACACTTTTTTTCACGGACTCTGACAGTGAATTTTCACCCATTTTCCAGATATTATACGTATTCGTAAGCACCGGATCACTTGCATCTGTTATAATCTTGCTTGTATCCAGCTTGCTTCGTACCAGCTTGGAATCATAGGCACGCAGCTCTTCAAGTTCTAATCTTGCACGTAGCAATGTCAGTGTTACATAAGGAACGCCATCTGTTCTGGTATCATGTGTCACCTTAAGCTCCGGATCAATATAAAAATATTCATCCGGCATGATCAGATGCTTCGCATTTTCTGAATTATCATCTCCCATCAGATGCCCGATCTTCTCTGCGGAGATCTCATCTGCCTCCCGGACATTCTGCATCGATGCCTTTTCGTCCGCTTTTACTTCGCTCATTCCTGGCATTAATGGCGCCATCATTGTAATTGCAAGCACACCGCCAAGCACGCATTTGCCTAATCGTTCTATTTGTTTCTTTTTCATACGCAAAACCTCACTTTTTGTTTCTACATAATTTTCCTGTTTTCATTATATCAAGCCGGATTTTTTTCTATCTACTGTATTTCCTTTCTGGCAATGCCAATTTGGAAACTATTCTGTTGTAAATAAGATTATCTATTGTATACTAAAAATAACTACAATATCAGGAGCTGTATTTCTCGGAAAACAGCAATATAATTATCAATTTACCGGAGGAATCGCATATGGATTTTAAAGAAAAATTAAACGAATACATAGAACAGTTAGGCTGTACTTCCAAAGAGTTGGCGCAGGCAAGCGGACTTTCTGCTGCTACGATCAGCCGCTATCGTTCCGGTGACCGGCTTCCGCAATGGGACTCAGAAAATTATAACAAACTGATTGCTGGTCTTTCCGGACTTGCACAGGAAAAATGCATCTCTTCTCTTACAGAGTCTGCCATTTCCGAAACGTTATCCATATTTTCTGAGAATACATTTGTAGATATCCACCGGTTGCAGACAAATTTTAACTATTTGTTAAATACACTCTCGTTGAATGTATCCGAACTTTCCCGTGCGCTGAATTATGATGCTTCCTACATTTCACGCATTCGGAATGGACAGCGTAAACCGGCAGATCCACAAGAATTTGCAACAAAAATCACCGACTTTGTTACGCATAAATATCAGGATGTCTCACAGAAGTCGCAGATAGCCGCTCTGATCGGATGTGATGCAGATGCGTTTAACGATCCAGACATTTACAGAACTTCTCTTTTTCACTGGCTGACTGATCAGACGCAGCCTTCGAAGAATTATATGGCAGATTTTCTGAAAAAACTGGAACAGTTTGATCTCAACGAATATATCCGTGCCATTCATTTTGATGAGATGAAGGTTCCGACTGCACCTTTCCAGTTTCCGACTTCTCGGAGTTATTACGGATTAAAAGAAATGATGGACAGCGAACTCGCTTTCTTAAAAGCAACCGTGCTTTCAAAATCTGTGGAACCCGTTGCCATGTACAGCGATATGCCTATGGGCGAGATGGCAAAAGATCCGGAATTTCCAAAAAAATGGATGTTCGGTATGGCAATGATGTTAAAAAAAGGACTGCATCTCAACCAGATCCATAACCTTGACCGTTCCTTTGAAGATATGATGCTTGGTCTGGAGAGCTGGATTCCAATGTATATGACCGGACAGATTTCTCCTTATTACCTGAAAGGATCGCCCGGAAATATATTTTCTCATTTTTTAAAAGTCTCCGGCACTGCTGCGCTCTCCGGCGAAGCAATCTGTGGCTATCACAGCGAAGGGCGCTATTACCTTACAAAAAACAAAGAAGAAGTTGCACATTACCGCAAACGCGCGGACAGACTTCTCTCCAAGGCATCTCCGCTTATGAAGATCTACCGTCTGGAACAGGCACAGGACTTCCAGAATTTCCGTCTGCAAAACGCACATACGCACGGAGAGCGGCATTATATTCTCTCTTCTCTATCACTTTACACAATGACAGATGGGCTTCTGGAACAGATTCTGGCTCACAACCAGTTAACACCGGACGAACAGGCTCAGATCATAGATTATGTACGATCTTCCAGAGATTTTTCAGAAGAGCTCCTGGCTCACAGCCCGGTTACAGAAGAAATACCACTCCTGACAGAAGAGGAATTTGCAAAATATCCGATGACTTTATCTCTTTCCGGTATGTTTCTGGAAAAAGATGTCTTTTATACATGGGAAGAATATCAGACTCATCTACATCTGCTGCAAGAATACCACGAAAAACATCCTCTGTACCACGTAAAGCCAAATTCCTCGCCTGCCTTCCGCAACATTCAGATCTGTATTCTTCGCGGGAAATATGTCATGGTATCTAAAGAGAAAGCTCCTTCAATCCATTTTCTCATCCAGCATCCGAAGATGGTAAACGCTTTTGAAAATATGATCATTCCTGTAACAGAAGAAGAGACAGCCCCTTACTGATTGTGATTCGATTTTTTAACAATTGCCAGTTACAACAGTTTTCCCCAGTCAAAAGGAAAATCCTTTTACTTACCCGCAGGTAAATAAAAGGATTTTCCACATTTTATTTCTTATTTATTTTGTAAGCCCCGATTTTGCTTTGCTCCATGCGGAATAAAGTTTCACAGATTTTCCATTCACTTTCACAGTCTTATAAGTGCGGATTCTTACGTAATATTTCTTCTTTGCTTTTAACTTGGAAATCGCTTTGCTCACTGTTTTATTCTTCGTGATCGTCGCGGTCTTTGCACCCTTGAACTTAGACGATGTTCCGTACTGCAACTGATATCCGGTCGTCTGTGTCGCCTGTTTTTTCCACTTCACAGTCAGCTTCTTCTTACCTGCTGTCAGTTTGGAAATGCTTGTCGTCTTCGGCACAATGGTAAATGTCTTCTTCACTGTTCCGCTGTAATTATTCTTCAGTGTGATCGTAACGGTATAACTTCCGACATTCTTGCGTCCCTTCGCATAAGCTATGGAATAATCTGTTTTTGCAAGTGTCTTGCCTTTGCTGTTCTTTACTGTTACGGATGGTGTTTTCACTTTGCCGTTGTAGGTATAAGATGTTGCAGCGATCTTGATACCGGATGCTTTTGGAAGAACTTCAGAAGAAAATACATTTCCACAAACCGAACACTGCTTTTCAACTTTTCCGTCTTTGGAAGTCGTTGCCTTTGTTACTTTTTCCTTCGGTGCATCTGTGGTGCAGTTATCTTCTTCTACCGCCGTACATTCTTCCGTAGTACAGTGACGCTTATGTTTACCCTCACCGATAAACTCCCAGTCACTCCATGCATGTTCATCACTCTTCGGTATTACGAGCTGTGCCTGTGTAACGCTCTCTTTTCCTTCTTTGTCAAGGAAGATCTTTTCGCAGCCTTCGCGCTTACATTTCCAGTGTTCTTTCGTTCCTTTACTCTGACAGGTCGCCGGAGCACCTTCATAATGTTCCATATCGTGTCCAAGTGCCGGTTTGATCTGTTCCTTCAGCGTTTCGTTACAGCCTGCGTCTGTACATTTATAAGAGGTAACTCCATTCTCTGTACAGGTTGCCTTTTTCACGGTCTGCTGGAACTGGTGTGGCTTCTTTGCTACGGTAACCTGGAAGCTGCTATTTAAATTACCTACCGATATTTTTACTGTATGTGTGCCGGTTTTGTCCGAAGAAAATGTCGTATCCACATCATATAAGCCGACTGCCATAATAGAAGTACTGCCTCGTTTTAAAGTTACTGTTAAACCGTTCAGTCTCAGCTTTTCACCGTAATAATAATCCTTTTTCACACTGTCCGTGTTCAGGATCAGCTCCAGTGGTTTCAGACGAAGTGGATTGCCTGTACTGCTGTCGTTCGTCAGATAACCTGCGCCTCCGTAACCAATTTTATCACAATTAAAATTCTCTTCTTTGCGAACCTGTGGTGCATTTCCCTGCTCTACTTTTGCAGATATACTTCCCGTATAATTAGATTCATCCGCATCTGTTCCAGAATAAACAATGCAATTATCCGCTGTCAGACCCGAACTCATTCCTACGAATGTGCCAAACAATCTGTTGTATGCATAATCTGAAGTCTTCTCTGTTTTCCGGAAGCTCCAGCAATTATTCATTTTAGACTTACTGTATGCACTTCCGATCAGTCCTCCTGTATAGCTTCCCGGCGATTCCGTATCCGTACACCAGTTTACAATCTCGCCTCCCTCTCGTCCACTATAGGTAAGTGTTCCGCTGTTATCCATATATCCAACAAGTCCACCAACGTTACCTTTGACACTTCCATTTGGAGATCCTATATTCATAGCTACATTTCTTGTAATACATCCGGTTATACTGCCACCATTCACCATGCCGGCAATACCACCGGCATATACTTTTCCGCTATTTCCCGGTGTAAATATAATCTTACTGTCTACAACTTCACACCTTTCAATTCTTCCACTTTTGTTTACTTTACCTGCGATAACTCCTATTCTGTAAATACCGCCACTTACACCTTGGGGATTCAGATTTTCATTTTCGATAATCAGATCCTGCACTGCACCGGAAAGATTGGTAAACATTCCATAAAAGGATATACCTGTTATATCAATATTCGAAAATTTATGTCCGTTTCCAAAAAACTGTCCAGTAAACTCACGAGATACCGGATTAAATAATGTCGTTGAAAAATCCAGGTCTGCTTCCAGTGATATTATTGCATTCGAGAATTCTTCGCCCCTTGAAAATTTATCATAGTCACCAAGCGTTTTAATCACATACGGATACTCCACGGTTCCATATCCACCGGATAATTTCCCCGCTTTAATGGTAAATGTATACGTGTGCAGTTTGATCTTCTGATCTGAAACAGTACAGTACATATCCACTTTAATCTCTTTGCCTTCTTCCAGATTCTCATTAAATGTAAGTTTATTACCGTCCACCTGAACCTGATTGTCAGATGTTTCATAACTGTATTTACATACATTTCCAAATATCTTGCTGTACTTGCTTCCAAAATACGCATCCAGGATCTGTTCTGACTCCGGCAGAGAAGCGGAAGAGCCCGGTTCCACATCCATCTGGCTGTCCTTCAACGTACGGTTCGTTGTACCACCATCTCCCTGATATAACACTTTCTGATTTTCCACCGAACAGAAATGTTTATTCAGATCATAGAACATCCGGGCTGTCGTTGTTACATTCGTTTCCAGTACCGTCTTTAAATTATTCTTGATCTCGGACTTTGACAACAGAATATCCTGCCCTACCTGATAGCTGCCCAGATTATTTTGTCTGATATAAGTATTCTGATATAAGATCAGTGCCATATAATAGTAATTTGCCAGGCAATAGCTGTAATACGTCTGCGCTACAAACTGTTTGGTTGCCTCCGCAATCTGGCTGTCGCTGTAGCCTGCCAGCTTATAATATGCACATAAGATATCAATGACTGATCCCGGATTCGTCTTCTCATATTTTCCCTGGATATATTTTCCCATGTTGTTCATCAACGAATAATAATCACCGGTATATTCGATACCTTTCAGTTCATACACTCTGTCATACGCATTTTTTATAATTTCATCTTTCTTTTCTCCCTGTGATGGGTCTTCCGTATAAGCTGATTTCAGCGTAGTTTCACAGCGCGCGGTTGCTTCCAGAAACTTGTTATAAAAATTAAAATAGTTATTCAGATAGTCCTCATAACTTCGTTTCTGATCTGTCTGTTCAATCTTTTTACCAAGAGCTTCGATCTGACCTTTGATTTCCTCCGTATTCTTCTGCATATCGCTTTCCAGCTTATTCAGGGAAATGCTCTGCTTATCAAGAGAACTCTGGATATTGGCAAGTTCGAATTGTACCTCGCTTAAATCCACTTGATTTACAATAACCGTACTTCCCGGCGATTCATTACCGCCAATTCCTAACATCTCTTTTCCGATATTTTTAAACGTACCGAAAAATGCTTCTCCTGCATCCCAGTTTTCTTTTTTTGCTGTCTCATATGCATTCATTCCGCCGCGGACAACGCAGCCCATTCTCTCAACAATTCCTAACTAAAACTTCCCACACCGATATGGTGTATTGAACCTTGAAAATTCAATATTTCA
>OGRN01000625.1_pt1 | contig 33043 bp, 29 predicted proteins | sample 1553401 | NCBI WGS metagenome assembly OGRN01 (sample SAMEA2580096, study PRJEB22360) | human gut metagenome | biome: human gut; feature: human-associated habitat; material: faeces | place: Denmark | collected 2008/2010 | reverse complement strand
ATGAAATGGTTTAAGCATAATGATTTATAAATAAAGAATATAATACGAATAAAATGGTGCTTTGCGCAGATACGCAGGGCACCATTTTCTATATAATAGGAAACTTCATTTCTATTCTTTTTAATCCTGATTAGGAGGTTGTCGGAAGGAGACATATTCAGTCAGAAATATCTGTGAAAAAATCGAAATCTTGTTAAATATTTACGTATCCCGTTAAATGATTAATTACTATCAATTCGGTAGTATTCCGGGAAAAAGTATGTTACACTCGCGATAGATTGTGGCGGACTGTTATTGCAAATGGGGAAAGATACAAAAGTATTAATATGTCATACACAGGAGGTATTTATTATGGCAATAACAATTGGCATCAACGGATTTGGACGCATTGGCAGAGTCGCATTCCGTATTGCCATCAATCAGCCGGAGCAGTTTAAACTTTGTGGGATCAACGTAAGAAACGCTGATCTGGATTATATTCTTTATATGATCCGTTACGATTCAATATTCGGACGTTTTCAGGGAACGCTCGAAAGGTATGAGGATGGAATCATCGTCAATGGTGAGAAGATTCGTGTATACTCGGAAAATGATGCTGCAGACATTCGTTGGGGGGAATGTGAAGCAGAATATATTATAGATGCGACAGGTGCTTACTGTACTACAGAGAAAGCAATGGCACATATCAAAGGTGGCGCAAAGAAAGTAATCATTTCCGCACCTGCTAAAGACCAGGATACACCGACATTTGTAATGGGAATCAACCACGAACTTTATCAGCCGTCTATGCATGTTGTTTCGAATGCATCGTGTACAACAAACTGTCTTGCACCATTGTGTAAAGTCTTAGAAGACAATTACGGAATTGAGTATGGATTAATGTCTACGATACATTCTGCTACAGCTAAGCAGAAAGTAGTTGACTGCCGTTCACTTAAAGACTGGCGTACAGGACGTGCCGTATTTGGCAACCTGATCCCATCCACAACAGGAGCTGCAAAAGCGATTTCACTCGTTATTCCAACATTAAAAGATCGCATGAATGGGATTTCTTACCGTGTACCGACTTCAGATGTATCCATTGTGGATTTGAATGTTGCTTTAAAAATAGAAACCAGTTACGAAGATATTTGTAAGAAAATGAAAGAAGCTTCGGAGACATATCTGAAAGGAATTTTAGATTATATCGATGACGAAGTAGTATCTTCTGATTTTATCGGAGACAGCCATGCATCATCCTTTGATGCACGTGAAGGAATCCAGATTAATGGACATTTCTTTAAGCTTATTAGCTTCTATGATAATGAGTGGGGGTACACAAATCAGATTTTCCGCCTGATCAAACATATGTATCAGGTAGATAACGGTATCAAATAGTGATACCAGGGTTGTAGAATGAAAAAGTAAAAATATAAGAAAAAGTAAATATCCGTAATAACAGTCGAAAGCCACGAAAAAGCATCCCAGGAGAATTGTCGATGAGCAGATCTTCTGGGGTGCTTTTTCGTGGTGAGATGTCTCTGTGGACTTGTGAGATACAAGCTGATTCTTGGTGTCTTACGCCGGAAAAGTATCTACATCTGCAAGAAAAAGCAAGATGCAGATGCAATTCTCAAGAATTATAAAAAACATAAAAAACAGAGTGCGCTCTAGACATGCACATATTTATACAGTATAATCAGAATAATACTAATTTTTAAAGAAAGGAATACGAAAGATGAGTAATCATACAGAAATCAGATGGCACGGTCGTGGTGGTCAGGGTGCAAAAACAGCCGCATTGTTGCTGGCAGATGTAGCATTCCAGACAGGCAAATACGTACAGGGTTTTCCGGAGTATGGCCCGGAACGTATGGGAGCACCGATTACAGCATATAACCGAATCAGCGATACAAAGATCCGTGTACATTCTAATATTTATGATCCACAGTATGTAGTTGTAGTAGATGAATCCTTACTGGAATCCGTGGATGTGACTAGTGGTTTGAAAAAAGATGGAGCAATTCTTGTAAATACACAGCGCACAAAAGAGGAGATCATTCCGCATCTTCATGGATACGAAGGAGAAGTTTATATTATTGACGCACACAAAGTCTCAATGGAGGCAATGGGAAAATATTTCCCGAACACACCACTTCTTGCTGCAATTGTAAAAGTAGCAGGGATTATGGATGAGGAGACTTTCTTAAGAGAAATGAAAGCATCCTTCAAGCACAAATTCGCCAGCAAGCCGGAAGTTATTGACGGCAATATGAAAGCACTTGAGATGGCATTTAAGGAGATGCACTAATGGCTACAGATATCAGTAAATTAGGTGTAAAAGCAACATGGGAAGAGCTGACAGAAGGTATGATCGTTGCCGGTGCAGGAACCTCCAAAGAGTTCAACACAGGGGAATGGTCAGAAGTAAAACCAGAATTTATCGCAGATAAATGTAAACAGTGTCTACTTTGTGTACCGGTCTGTCCGGACAGCTGCATCCCGGTAAAAGACATGAAGAGACTGGACTTTGATTATGGACACTGCAAAGGATGTGGCATTTGCGTAAAAGCATGTCCATTTGACGCAATTAAGATGGAAGGGGTGAAGTAAGATGGGAAAAAGAGAACGTTTATCAGGAAATGAAGCGGTTGCAATCGCATTGAGACAGATTAATCCAGATGTGTTCCCGGCATTCCCGATTACTCCGTCCACAGAGATTCCACAGTATTTCGCTTCTTTTGTAGCAAACGGACAGGTAGATACAGAGTTTATTCCGGTAGAGAGTGAGCACAGTTCCATGAGCGCTGCAATCGGAGCTTCGGCAGCAGGAGCAAGAAGTTTGACAGCGACTTCTTCCTGCGGACTTGCCTATATGTGGGAAGAATTATATATTGCGGCATCTAATAGACTGCCGTTAGCACTGGCTCTTGTAAACCGTGCACTTTCCGGACCGATCAACATCAACTGTGACCATTCCGACAGTATGGGAGCAAGAGATGCAGGCTGGATCCAGATTTACGCAGAAAATAATCAGGAAGCATATGACAACATGGTGCAGGCATATCGCATTTCCGAACATGCAGATGTCAGACTGCCGATCATGATCTGTCAGGATGGATTTATCACCAGTCATGCAGTAGAAAATATCGAATTACTGGATGACGCAGAGGTAAAGAATTTCGTTGGAGAATATGAACCGGAAAATTATCTTCTGAATCCGGAATGCCCGATGGCAGTTGGTCCATATGCGATCACAGATTATTATATGGAAGCAAAACGCTCGCAGGCAGAAGGCATGAAACATGTACCGGCAGTTGTAGAGGAGGTTGCAAAGGAATTTGCGAAAGTATCCGGACGTGAATATGGTCTGTTTGAATCTTACTGCATGGAAGATGCTGAACGTGCAGTTGTAATGATCGGTTCTGCAGCAGGAACAACAAAAGATGCAATTGACCGCTTAAGAGAACAGGGAGAGAAAGTCGGACTTGTGAAGATCCGTCTGTTCCGCCCATTTCCGGCTGATGAGATTGCGGAGACGCTCAAAAATGTGAAAGCAGTTGCAATTATGGACCGTGCAGAAAGCTATACGAACCATGGCGGACCGTTAGGTGCAGATGTGATGAGTGCATTATACCGCGCAAAAGCAGATGCGCTGGCAGTGAATTACATCTACGGTCTTGGCGGACGTGACGTGCGCGTAGAAGACATGGAAGGCGTATTTGAAGCCCTGAAACAGATGATCGCAGATGGCGATGCAGGAGAAACCTACCGCTATCTTGGAATTAGAGAATAAGGAGGGCCGTAGAGAAGATGAGTTATAATTTTAAAGAGACAATGAATAAATCAGAGCGTCTGGCGCCAGGACACAGAATGTGTGCCGGATGTGGTGGAACAATCGCAGTTCGTAATGTACTGCGCGGTCTTCATGAAGGTGATAAAGCAGTCATCGGAAATGCAACAGGATGTCTGGAAGTATCCACATTTACATACCCATACACAGCATGGGAAGACAGCTACATTCATAATGCATTTGAAAATGCAGGCGCAACCATGAGTGGTGTGGAAGGTGCTTACAAAGCATTAAAACGAAAAGGAAAATTAGACGAAACATACAAATTTATCACATTTGGTGGTGACGGCGGTACTTATGATATTGGTCTGCAGTCACTGTCCGGAGCAATGGAGAGAAATCAGGATCTGGTATATGTCTGTTATGACAACGGTGCTTACATGAATACCGGCATCCAACGTTCTTCTGCAACACCGATGTATGCAGATACAACAACTACACCGGTAGGAAGCGAGAGTAACGGAAAACCACAGAACAGAAAAGATCTTGCATCTGTAATTGCTGCGCATGATATTCCGTATGTGGCACAGACAACGTTTGTACAGAACTTTAAAGACCTGCATATCAAATCCGAAAAAGCGATTTATACACCAGGCGCTGCTTTCTTAAATATTATGGCACCATGTCCGCGTGGATGGAGATACAATACGCCGGATATTATGGAGATTTGCAAACTTGGTGTAGAGACATGCTACTGGCCGTTATTTGAGGTCGTAGAAGGAAAATGGATTCTGAACTATGAGCCGAAGAAGAAACTCCCAATCGAAGATTTCTTAAGACCACAGGGAAGATTCAAACATCTTTTCAAGAAAGGCAATGAGTATCTGTTAGAGGCTTTCCAGAAAGAAGTAGACAGAAGATGGGAAGAACTTCAGTTCAGATGCTCCAGATAAGGATGTGATATAAAATATATTTGACAGATCTGTGAAATACATTTATACTAGAGAAGAACAATCAAATAGAACCGGGGAGCTTATGTGATAGGCTGAGAGGAAGTTTAAAACTTCGACCCATATACCTGATTTGGATAATGCCAACGTAGGAACGCGAGGAATATGCTATGAGCGGAAGATACTTTGGTATCTTCCGTTTTTGTTATTAACAGGTATAAAAGATTGAGAGTGAACAAGAGTTCATGAAGGGGCGCACCACCGCGGGTACGTTTCTTTGTGAACTCTTTTTTTCTAAGATTAAAAGGAGGTGTAGTGAAATGATCACAGTAAATGGAAAAGAGATTCAGATGAAACAGTCAATATCTGTTGCTGCTTATCTGGAAAACGCAGGATATCAGATGAAAAGGATTGCGGTAGAGTTAAATGGAGATATTCTTCCGAAATATGAATATTCCGATACGATGTTGAAAGACGGTGATCGTCTGGAAGTTGTGACATTTGTCGGAGGAGGCTAAAGCGGAAGAAAGAGTAGTCCGGGACAGAAAGAGATGAGCACAGGGATTAGGACAGTTGCGTGAGGAAACCGATGAGGAAAAAGAAGTTCCGGACCAAAAAGAGATGAGCCAGGAAGTTAATGACATAAAGGAGAAAATGATGGAAGGACAGACAACAAAGACATTAACAAAAGAAGAGATCCAGGCGGCGTTGGAAGAACGTCATTCGCCGGAGATCCAGAAAAAATTATCTGCCGGACATGTGACAATTGCCGGACTTGGTGGGCTTGGATCAAATGTGGCGTATGCACTTGCAAGAATTGGTGTCGGGCATTTGCACTTGATTGATTTTGATGTAGTGGATATTACGAATCTGAACCGGCAGCAGTACTTTATGGAACATCTTGGAATGTATAAAACCGATGCGTTGAAATCGCTGCTTTTGAAAATCAATCCATATCTTGATATCCGGACGGACTGCGTGAAAGTGACAGAAGAGAATCTGATTTCTCTTTTTGAAGATGCGGGAATTGTATGCGAAGCGTTTGATAATCCAGAAGCAAAAGCAATGCTGGTAAATGGAATTCTACAGCATTTTCCGAAAAAGAAACTGGTATCGGCAACCGGAATGGCAGGCTATGGGAGCAGTAATACAATTCGCACAGAACATCTGATGAAGAACTTTTATCTGTGTGGTGACCGTGTGACAGAGCCAGGTTATGGAAATGGCCTGATGGCGCCAAGAGTTGCAATCTGCGCTGCCCATGAAGCAAATATGATCACACGCTTGCTTCTTGGTGAGGAAGAGATATAAATCAAAAAATAATAAGAAAAGAGGACAAACATATGAGTACAAAAGACACATGGAGTCTGGGAGGACACACATTTACATCCAGATTTATTTTAGGATCAGGAAAATTTTCACTGGATCTTGTAAAAGCATGCATTGAAAAAGCAGATGCGCAGATCATTACACTGGCGCTTCGCCGCGCAAATGAAGGCGGACTGGCAAATATTCTGGATTATATTCCGGACAATGTAACATTACTTCCGAATACATCCGGAGCAAGAAATGCAGAAGAAGCTGTCAGAATCGCAAGATTATCGAGAGAAGTTGGATGCGGGGATTTTGTAAAAATCGAAGTTGTCCGCGACTCCAAATATTTATTGCCGGATAATTACGAAACAATAAAAGCAACGGAAATTCTTGCAAAAGAAGGATTTGTAGTTATGCCATATATGTATCCGGATCTGAATGCGGCAAGAGCGCTGGCAGATGCCGGAGCAGCATGCATTATGCCACTTGGAGCGCCGATTGGTTCCAATAAAGGACTTGCGACGAAAGAATTTATACAGATTCTCATTGATGAAATGGATCTACCGATCATCGTGGATGCCGGAATAGGTCGCCCATCACAGGCATGCGAAGCAATGGAAATGGGCGCAGCGGCAGTGATGGCAAATACAGCAATCGCAACAGCAGGTGATGTTCCGGTCATGGCAGAAGCATTTAAGAAAGCAATCGAGGCAGGGCGCAGTGCTTATTTGTCCGGACTTGGAAGAACAATCGAAAGAGGTGCCAGCGCATCCTCTCCGCTTACGGGATTTTTAGAGGATTAATCTTAACAAAAATTGCAAAAATACAAGAAGGTAAAAAAGATGGAAAATCAACATATCAATGAAAGTATATTAAGTGAGGAGATTCTGGAAGATCAGAAGAAAAACAGAATCGATCATATGACATATTTGCCGGGAATGGAAGATATCGGCTCAGAAGTATTGGATCAGGTTGTAGAAGCTATGCAAGCTTACGATTATGATAAATACACGGCGGCAGATGTAAAGCGGGCAATCGCGCACACATCCAGAACACCAGAAGATTTTGCGGCGCTTTTATCACCTGCGGCACTTCCGTTTATAGAAGAAATTGCACAGGCAGCAAAAGACGAGACACGCAGACATTTTGGAAACAGTGTGTATATGTTTACGCCGATTTATATTGCAAATTATTGCGAGAATTATTGTATTTACTGTGGATTCAACTGTCACAATAAAATTAACCGTGCGCAGTTAAATGATCAAGAAATTGAGAAAGAAATGCAGGCAATTGCAGAAACTGGATTACAGGAAATTCTCATTCTGACTGGGGAGAGCAGAAGTAAGTCCACAGTGGAATATATCGGAAATGCATGTAGGATTGCAAGAAAATATTTCAAAGTAATCGGACTTGAAATCTATCCGGTCAATTCAGACGAATATGCATATTTACACGAATGTGGTGCAGATTATGTGACCGTATTCCAGGAAACATACAATTCTGATAAATATGAAACATTACATTTGGCAGGACATAAACGTATTTATCCATATCGTGTTAATGCACAGGAACGTGCTTTAAAAGGTGGCATGCGTGGTGTCGGATTCGGCGCACTTCTGGGATTGGATGATTTCCGCAAAGATGCATTTGCGACCGGATATCATGCATATTTATTACAGAGAAAATATCCACATGCAGAAATTGCATTTTCCTGTCCACGGTTGCGTCCGATCATCAATAACGACCGGATCAACCCGATGGATGTGCATGAGACACAGCTGTTGCAGGTTGTTTGCGCATATCGTCTCTTTATGCCATTTGCAAGCATTACCGTATCAACAAGAGAGTGCGCACGCGTGCGAGATCATCTCGTAGGTATTGCGGCTACTAAGATTTCTGCAGGAGTCAGCACCGGAATCGGAAGCCATGTGGAAGACATCGAGGACAAAGGCGATGATCAGTTTGAAATTTCTGATGGCAGAAGTGTGAAGGAAGTTTATGATGCATTGCTGAAAAATGATCTGCAGCCGGTCATGAGTGATTATATTTATGTATAGAGAATTATAAGATATAAAGAGATTATATTTTCGTAAAGAAATAAAATGCACGAAGCGATTATATTTTATGTGTGAACAAGTAAAAGATATAAAGAGATTATAGTATGTGTAAAGAAATAAAAAATACGGATGATAGATGTACAAATGAGAAAGTGCAAGGGTTTCATGTAGTTGCAGTGACAAACCGTACATTAAGCAAGAGACCATATTTAGAACAGATCCGAAAAATTTGTGAATGGGGACCGGATGCCATAATTTTGCGGGAAAAAGATCTGACCGAAAAAGAATATAAAGATCTTGCAGAGAAAGTGCTGGCAATCTGCAAAGAGTATCAGGTTCCATGTATTTTGCATACATTCTATCAAGTGGCGATGGAATTGCCGTGTGACGGCCTTCATTTGCCACTGCCATTGTTACGGGAAGTGACGGCTGGGAAAAGTGCATCTGAGCGGTGGAGAGAAAAATTTGCGAAACTTGGTACTTCTGTACATTCTGTAGAAGAGGCCATAGAAGCAGAAAAACTCGGTGCAACCTACATAACAGCAGGGCACATTTACGCTACAGACTGCAAAAAAGGGCTGCCGCCGAGAGGCTTGCTCTTTTTACGAGAAGTCTGTGAAGCTGTAGATATTTCTGTATATGGAATTGGTGGAATAAAATTCCACATGGACCAGTGGATAGAATTGGGAAAATGTGGAGCAATTGGTGGGTGTATCATGTCTGGCATGATGAAAATGTAAAAAACCGAAAAAGGGGACGGGGATTTTCTAGAAAATCCCCGTCCCCTTTTGCGGTTGCACCTGTCCCTTTTTAGAAAATCCCCGTCCCCTTTTCTAACCTGCTAAATGCATCAGGTTGATTAAAAGGATCCAACTAAGTCCGTAATAAGATACGACGGCAACAAGGTCGTTAACGGTTGTAATAAGTGGACCGGATGCGACAGCCGGATCGACATGTATTTTCTTGAAGAAGAGAGGAATACATGTGCCAACGGCGCCGGAAATAACCATTGCCAATAACAGTGAAGCACCGATACAGCCGGAGACTGCATAGGCGAACAGGAAACTCTTTCCTTTGAAAAGTGCAATATACAATCCGATTAATACAAAGGACAGAACACCAAGGATGAAACCATTGGAAAATGCAATTTTCATTTCTTTTAATACAAGTTCAAATTTTTGTTTTCCGGTTAATGACTCGTCCATGAGGACACGAATCGTAACAGCAAGCGACTGTGTACCGACATTTCCGGCCATATCCAAAATCAGTGACTGGAAACACATAATTAATGTAAGCTGGCTTACAACTGTTTCAAATAATCCGACAACAGAAGAAACAACCATGCCAAGACCTAACAGAACCAGAAGCCACGGAAGACGCTTTTTAATACTCTCGCGCAATGGCTCTTTCAAATCTTCTTCGGCGGTCAATCCGGCGAACTTTGCATAGTCTTCACCCATCTCGTCATCAACCAGGTCTACCATACTCTGGGATGTGATGACACCTAGCAGTTTGTTTTCATTGTCAAGAATCGGGATAGAATCCTCGGAATAATCTTTTAACTTTTCAATACAATCATCAATCAGTTCATTTCCATATACATAAGGATAAGACGTTACGATCAAGTCTTCCAACGGCTGATCCTGTCTTGCGATGATCAGATCTTTCAGATCCATAGCACCATAAAAAGTCTGTTTGTCTGTCACCATAAATATAGTAGAAATATTATCATTTTTTGCCGCCTGGTCAATAAGGCTGCTCATTGCCTGCTTGACCGTGAGATTTTCACGGATCATGATGCAGTTGGTTGTCATTTTGCTACCGATTTCTTCCTCGTCGAAAGAAGCAATAACGGCGATGTCTTTTCTGGCATCATCATCCATCAGTTCGATAAAAAGATTCTTTTTGTCTTTTGGAACCATCTGCAAAACATCTACAACGGCATCTGTTTCCATTGCAGACAAAATTAATGCCGCTTTTTTGACATCAATTTCATTCAAATATTCTGCTGCTTCTTTTTCATCGGTGTGTTCAAAGATATCAGAAAGCATATCCAGGTCGAGAATACGACAAAGTTTGACACGCTCTTTTACGGTCAGTTCCGGAAAAACTTCTGCGAGATCATTCTCGTGGTAGTCTTCCAGTTTGTTTCGCATAATGCCCGGAGAGGTGTTGCTCCGGATGATTTTTAGAATCTCCGGTGTGTAATTCTGTGTTTTATTTTCCATTTTTACCTCCAAGTTGCTGTGTGATTTTCAGTTGTTTAAATATCCTTAAGAAATGAATTTGTGCTGTCTTAAGAAATGAAAATCAGGGCATGGAAAATAGAATCAAAAATTATAGAAAACAACAGCATCGACTGTTGCTTGTTCCCGATTCTATATTCTTACTTCGCCCGTGACTATCACAACCGTCCATGCTGTTCACCTGCCTTTAAAATAATTTTAGAAATGATTGTTGGAATTATTGCGAAAATTGCAAAATCTCCCGTAGAATATTATAGCCTTTTCGATAATGAGGCGCAAGTGCTTTTGTATGTAATAAAGTAAATTTACATCGTTTTAACAGAAATACATTTGTCAAAACACCAAAAAAACAAACAAAAAAGTGAGAAAATGTGATTTATGATTGACGGAAAATGTGGAAAGTAGTATTATGTTCCTATAAACCTACTGAAAGAATATGTTATAAAAATGGAGGGCATTAAGAAATGGCAAGAGTAGCATTTACAAATGAAAAAGAAGCTACAGGAAAAGAACTGGAAGCTTATCTTGAGTTAAAGAATCAGGGAAAATTAACAAATATGAAAGAAGCACTGCTTCAGGATTATGCAACATATGACGCATTTATGGGATGGTATACATCATGGAGCAGACTGGTTGAAATTATTGGACAGCGTGCAGCAATTGTTTATGCACATTCTGTATCTTCAACAAACGGATGCCTTCTGTGCTCCTTATTCTTCGTAAGCGATTTAGCAGAGATCGGAATTGATCCATCTAACTTTGAACCAACTGAGAAAGAAGCACTTCTGAAGAGTCTTGCAGAGCAGATCGTTAAGAACCCTACAAAAGTATCTGACGAGACATTTACAGAGTTAAAGAAATATTATACTGACAAAGAGATCGTAGTTATTGTTGGATTTGCATGCCAGATGATGGCAACAAATAATTTCAACTCTGTATTACAGATCGATGTTGACCAGAGACTGATTCCAATCCAGAACAAGTTCGAGCCTGCAACATGGAGAGATGCTATTAAATAAGTTTCGCAGGAAAATAGTAAGGGAACGAAAAAGACTTCATTTTTGGGCGTGCCCAGGGTGAAGTCTTTTGTTTTGTTCGCCAAATACGGATCCTTGTGCAAGCACAAATCTGTACTTGGCTCATCGTATACACAAAAAGGCAGGAGCGGTTTCCGAGGGAAAGGTTCCTGCCTTTTGCACAGAAAAGGAGAAAAGCAGATGCAGCCTTTAGAACTATATATTCATATTCCGTTTTGTGTGAAAAAATGTGCATATTGTGATTTCCTTTCCGGTCCGGCCGGAGAAAAGGAAAAAGAGGAATATGTGAAAATGCTGGTCGATGAGATCAGAAACTGTCCGGATACAGTGCAGAATTACAGGGTGATTTCCATTTTTTTCGGAGGCGGAACCCCATCTCTTCTTACCGGTGAGCAGATTGGGCGGCTGATGGATACGGTCAGGGAAATATTTACGTTGGATGAGGACGCAGAGATCACTATGGAAATGAATCCGGGAACGGTAACGGAAGAAAAACTGCGAAAGTACAGACAGGCAGGGGTGAACCGTCTGAGTATCGGTCTGCAGTCGGTCAATGATGAGGAACTTCGTCTGCTTGGAAGAATCCATACTTATGAAGAATTTCTGGAAGCATATCATCTGGCGAGAGCCAATGGTTTTGCAAATATCAATGTAGACCTGATCTCGGCAATTCCGGGGCAGACGGTGGAAAGCTGGAGGCGTACACTGGAGCAGGTAATGGCACTTTCCCCGGAGCATATTTCTGCATATAGTCTGATCTTGGAAGAGGGAACAACTTTCTATAAAAAATATGTAGAAGACGAGGCAAAAGAAGGGCCAAAGCTTCCGGATGAGGATGCGGAGCGTCAGATGTACTGGGATACAGAAACGCTGATGGAGAAGAACGGATATCACCGTTACGAGATTTCCAATTATGCTAAGGAGGGATATGCCTGCCGGCACAACCTGGGATATTGGGAGAGAATTCCGTATCTGGGATTTGGAATTGGTGCGGCATCTCTGGTTCCCGGGGATCTGATTGGAAAATGCAGGAAGCTGAAAGGAAAAATGAGTCGCTACACGAACCCGGATCAGTTAAGGGAGTATGCACATTCCTACAGGAACAAATTTCAGGCAGAGCTTCTGACAGAAACTGAGGAGATGGAGGAATTTATGTTTCTTGGACTGCGGAAAATGAACGGAATCTCAAAAAAAGAATTTTCAGAGTATTTTGGGAAAAGTCTGGAGGATATTTACGGTGAACCGATCTGCAAACTGGAAAGCTTAAAGCTTCTTGAGCAGGATGATGACAGAGTATGGCTTACAAAACGGGGGATCGATGTCAGCAACAGTGTGTTTGTAGAGTTTCTGCTGGAAGAGTAAAATTTGGAAAATCAGAAAAATATAAAGTATACTTGACAAATAGGTTTTATAGGCATATAATGACATCATCGAGTTAAACCTATCAAAACAGTAGGAAAGAAAGGAGAACTTACGATGTCAAAAATTTATAATGGTGCTTTAGAGCTTGTTGGAAATACTCCTCTTGTAGAGGTGAAAAATATTGAAGAAGAATTAGGATTAGAGGCAAGAATCCTTGTGAAACTGGAATATTTTAACCCGGCCGGAAGTGTAAAAGACAGAATTGCCAAAGCAATGATCGAGGATGCTGAGGAAAAAGGATTATTAAAAGAAGGTTCTGTTATCATTGAGCCTACTTCGGGAAATACGGGAATCGGTCTTGCATCGATTGCAGCAGTCAAAGGATACCGTATCATTCTTACTATGCCGGAGACAATGAGTGTAGAAAGAAGAAATATCCTGAAAGCATACGGAGCAGAGATTGTTCTGACAGAAGGCGCAAAGGGAATGAAGGGTGCGATTGAAAAAGCAGATGAACTTGCAAAAGAGATCCCGGGCAGCTATATCCCTGGACAGTTTGTTAATCCGGCTAATCCGGAAGTACACAGAAAGACAACCGGACCAGAGATCTGGAAGGATACAGACGGAGAAGTAGATCTGTTTATCGCAGGTGTTGGTACAGGTGGAACACTGACCGGTGTCGGCGAATATCTGAAATCCCAGAATCCGGATGTGAAGATCGTTGCATTGGAGCCTGCAAGCTCACCGGTACTTTCTACAGGAAAAGGTGGTCCTCACAAGATTCAGGGAATCGGAGCAGGATTTGTACCGGACGTACTCAACACAACTGTATATGATGAAATATTTACTGTAGAAAATGATGACGCTTTTGCAACAGGAAAGCTGCTTGCAAAGAAAGAGGGAATCCTGGTAGGAATTTCTTCGGGAGCCGCACTTTATGGAGCGATCGAACTTGCAAAACGTCCGGAAAACAAAGGAAAGACGATTGTGGCACTGCTTCCGGATACCGGAGACAGATATTACTCCACACCGCTCTTCACGGAGTAGAATATGAATTTTTCAAAGAAAAGCAGATACGGACTTCGGGCACTGATCGACCTGTCCGTATACTCAAAAGAATCCCATGTTGCACTTGCAGCAATTGCAGAGCGTAACAGTATTTCACCGCAGTATCTGGAACAGGTATTTGCGGCACTCAGAAAAGCCGGAATCATTAAAAGCGTGAAAGGACCGCAGGGGGGATACCTGTTGGCGAAGCCTGCCACAAAGATTTCGGTTGCGGAAATATTACGTGCGCTGGAAGGTGATTATCTCATCGAAGAAGAGGATGTAGAAGGCGCCGAGAACGGAAGAGCTGCGGCTCAGGCTGTACAGAGTGAAGTTATCGAACGTCTGAACAGAGGACTACAGGATATCCTTGAGAATCTGTTTCTCTCTGACCTCGAACAAAAATATCAGGAATACAGTCAGGATATGTACTATATATAATAGAAGAAATGCACACCATCAGACCGGGAGGCTGGGGTGTGTATTTTTTGTTTGACGGTCGGGTGGGGAGTTTGGGAGGAAGGGAGCAGGCGGTTCAGGCAGAAAAGAAGGGATTCCGATTCAATCGGCAAACCATTCCGATGAGCCTCCGAAAGCAATCATTGTGTCAGCAATGGCTTCCACAATGATTTGAGTCTCATCTACATTGCCTCAAATGAATTGGAATCCGACAGCATATCCGGGTGGAACCGGACTAAAAATAAAAAAATCATAAACCCTGTTGACAAAGTGAATAGTAAGTGGTACATTTATAAGCGTAGAAAATGTTAGCACTCAGACATAACGAGTGCTAATAACAAAAAGGAGGTAGCATATGGAAGCCATACAGGAACTTAGTGAGCGGAAGACGAAGATCTTACATGCAATCATTAAGAACTATCTTGAGACCGGAGAGCCTGTGGGATCCAGAACGATTTCCAAGTATACGGATTTGAATTTAAGTTCGGCAACGATCCGGAATGAGATGGCAGATCTCGAAGAGCTTGGTTATATCATGCAGCCTCACACATCAGCAGGAAGGATTCCGTCGGATAAAGGTTACAGATGGTATGTGGATATGCTGATGAGCCAGAAAGAACAGGAGATTACCGAAATCAAAGGTCAGATGCTTGAGAAGGCTGACAAGATGGAAGAACTTCTGAAGCAGGTTGCAAAGGTTCTTGCGAACAACACGAATTATGCGACGATGATTTCGACTCCGACTTACAACGGGAACAAATTAAAATTTATCCAGCTTTCACAGGTTGATGACCATCAGCTGATCGTTGTGATCGTGATGGAAGGCAACATTGTAAAGAACCAGATCGTGACACTGGATGAGCCGCTCAGCAATGAAGCACTATTGAAGCTGAATATGCTTCTGAATACTTCGCTGAATGGAACTTCACTAGAGCAGATCAATCTGGGAGTGATTGCAAGACTGAAAGAACAGGCAGGGATCCACAGTGGTGTGATGAGCAGTGTCCTGGATGCAGTAGCGAATGTGATCCAGCTGGATGACGACATGGAGATTTACACCAGTGGCGCGACGAATATTTTCAAGTATCCGGAGCTTAGTGATAAGCAGAGCGCACAGGAGATCATCAGTGCTTTTGAAGAAAAGCAGCAGCTTGCCGCTCTGGTAACAAAGTCAATGGCAAACGGCGGTGAAGACAGAGACATTCAGGTATACATCGGAGATGAATCGAATGTGGAGAACATGAAAGACTGCAGCGTAGTCACAGCAACATATGAGTTGGGCGAGGGCATGCAGGGAACCATCGGAATCATCGGACCGAAGCGAATGGATTATGAACATGTCATGAAGACGCTTAAGACACTGATGGCAGAGCTGGATGACATATTCCACAGGGATGAGCCGAAAAAGCTCGAATAAGAAGTAAGAAAGGTGGAAGAACCATTGGATAAAAAGATGAGTAATGAAGAAATGGTAAAAGAAGCAGTGGAAGAAGCAAAGAAAGCTGCGGAGGCAGAAGCCAAAGAGCAGGAACCGGAAGAAACCGAAGCAACAGAGGAAGAAGCTGTTGGTAAAGAGACGAATTCCGAAGATACTGAAGAACCAAAGAAAAAGAAGCTGTTTGAAAAGAAGAATAAAAAAGATAAAAAGGATGAGCAGATCGCAGATCTGACAGACAAACTTACGAGACACATGGCTGAGTTCGATAATTACAGAAAGCGTACTGAAAAAGAAAAGTCAGCGATGTATGAGATCGGAGCCAAAGATGTTGTAGAAAAAATTCTTCCGATTGTAGACAACTTTGAACGCGGACTTCAGTCCGTACCGGAAGAAAAGAAAGATGATCCGTTCGTAGATGGAATGGATAAGATCTATAAACAAATGATGAGCACACTGGAAGGAATCGGAGTAAAACCGATCGAAGCAGTTGGTCAGGAATTCGATCCGAATTTCCACAATGCAGTGATGCATGTGGAGGATGAAGAACTTGGTGAAAATGTAGTAGCCGAGGAATTCCAGAAAGGATATATGTACCGTGACTCAGTCGTAAGACACAGCATGGTAAAGGTAGCAAACTAAGATATACCGTGTACCGCATTTACGATACACTTTATATAAATAACAAAGCAAAATACAATTTTTATTATATTAACAGGAGGTCTTCATAATGGGCAAAATCATTGGTATTGACTTAGGTACAACAAACAGTTGTGTAGCGGTTATGGAAGGTGGACAGCCGGTCGTAATCGCAAATACAGAAGGAGCAAGAACTACACCATCTGTAGTAGCATTTACAAAGACAGGAGAACGTCTTGTAGGTGAACCTGCAAAACGTCAGGCAGTAACAAATGCAGAAAAGACAATCTCATCTATCAAGCGTGAGATGGGTACAGATCATAAAGTAGACATCGATGGAAAGAAATATTCTCCACAGGAAATTTCAGCTATGATCCTTCAGAAATTGAAAGCAGATGCAGAAGGATATCTTGGAGAAAAAGTTACGGAAGCAGTTATCACTGTTCCGGCTTACTTCAACGATGCTCAGCGTCAGGCTACAAAAGATGCAGGTAAGATTGCAGGTCTTGATGTAAAACGTATCATCAACGAGCCTACAGCAGCAGCTCTTGCATATGGACTTGACAATGAAAAAGAACAGAAGATCATGGTATACGACCTTGGCGGTGGTACATTTGATGTATCTGTTATCGAGATCGGTGACGGCGTTATCGAAGTTCTTTCTACAGCTGGTAACAACAGACTTGGTGGAGATGACTTCGACCAGAAGATCACAGATTATATGCTTGCAGATTTCAAGGCAAAAGAAGGCGTAGACCTGTCAACAGACAGAATGGCACTTCAGAGACTGAAAGAAGCAGCTGAAAAAGCAAAGAAAGAACTTTCTTCTGCAACAACAACAAACATTAACCTTCCGTTCATCACAGCAACAGCTGAAGGACCGAAGCATTTTGATATGACTCTTACAAGAGCTAAATTCGATGAACTGACACGTGACCTTGTAGAAAAGACACAGGAACCGGTAAGACGTGCACTTTCTGATGCAGGACTTACAGCAGCAGACTTAGGTCAGGTACTTCTTGTTGGTGGATCTACACGTATCCCGGCAGTTCAGGAAGAAGTAAAACGTCTGACAGGAAAAGAACCAAGTAAATCGCTTAACCCGGATGAATGTGTAGCACTTGGTGCTTCTATCCAGGGTGGTAAGCTTGCAGGAGATGCAGGTGCAGGCGACATCCTTCTTCTTGATGTAACTCCACTTTCACTTTCTATCGAAACAATGGGTGGTGTAGCTACAAGACTGATCGAGAGAAACACAACAATCCCGACAAAGAAGAGCCAGATCTTCTCTACAGCAGCTGATAACCAGACAGCCGTTGATATCAATGTTGTACAGGGTGAAAGACAGTTTGCAAGAGATAACAAGTCCCTCGGACAGTTCAGACTGGATGGAATTCCGCCGGCTCCACGTGGAATCCCACAGATCGAAGTTACATTCGATATCGATGCAAATGGTATCGTAAATGTATCTGCAAAAGATCTTGGAACAGGAAAAGAGCAGCATATCACAATCACAGCAGGATCTAACATGTCTGATGAAGATATTGATAAAGCTGTAAAAGAAGCTGCTGCATTTGAAGCACAGGATAAGAAACGTAAAGAAGGAATCGATACAAAGAACGAAGCAGATGCATTCGTATTCCAGACAGAGAAAGCATTGTCTGAAGCTGGAGACAAACTGGATGCAGCTGACAAAGCAGCAGTAGAAGCTGACTGCAAAGCACTGAAAGATCTGCTTGAGAAGGCAAATACAGAAGAGATGACAGATGCTCAGATCGCTGAGATTAAAGCAGCAAAAGAAAAACTGACAGAGAGTGCTCAGAAGCTCTTCACAAAGATGTATGAGCAGGCAGGAGCTGCAGCTGGCGCACAGGGAGCTGATCCGAACATGGGAACAGGTGCACAGGGAGCAGGTCCGGCACCGGAAGGATTCCAGGGAGACGACGTAGTAGACGGAGATTATAAAGAAGTATAAGACCTGGTAAGATAGGTTGTTCTGTGTGTCCGGTGTAAGCCGGGCACACAGAACTTCTTTCTGTTTCACAGTATCCGTAAGAAGTTGTCAGTGGCAGGTGCTTACAGGTACAGGAAAGGCAGATTAGATTTACAGTGGAAAGGGATAAGAGATGGCAGAATCAAAGAGAGATTATTATGAAGTGCTTGGCGTAAGCAGAGATGCAGATGAAGCCACAATTAAAAAAGCATACAGAAAAGTCGCTAAAAAATACCATCCTGATATGAATCCTGGTGATGCAGAGGCGGAAAAGAAATTCAAAGAAGCATCGGAAGCCTATGCGGTACTGAGCGATGCAGACAAACGTCGCCAGTACGACCAGTACGGTCATGCAGCCTTTGAAGGTGGCGCAGGCGGAGCCGGTGGATTCGGCGGATTTGATTTTAACGGCGCAGATTTCAGTGACATTTTCGGAGATATGTTTGGTGATCTGTTTGGAGGCGGCCGAAGAGGCGGTCGTGCCAGTCAGGGACCTATGAAAGGTGCAAACATCCGCAAGAGTGTCAGAATTACATTTGAAGAAGCAGTGTTTGGCTGTGAAAAAGAGTTGGATGTTGTATTAAAAGATTCATGTCCGAAATGTAATGGAACAGGTGCAAAACCGGGAACATCCCCGGAGACATGTTCAAAATGTGGAGGAAAAGGTCAGGTTGTTTATACACAGCAGTCCTTCTTCGGAACAGTACAGAATGTACAGACCTGTCCGGACTGTCACGGAACCGGTAAAATCATCCGTGAGAAGTGTTCAGGCTGCGGTGGAACCGGTTATGTTTCCAACAGAAAGAAAATATCAGTATCCATTCCGGCAGGTATTGACAATGGACAGAGTGTAAGAATCCGTGAAAAAGGAGAACCGGGCGTGAACGGCGGACCAAGAGGAGATCTTCTGGTAGAAGTGGTTGTATCCAGACATCCGATCTTCCAGCGGCAGGATATGCATATTTTTTCTACGGTACCGATTTCATTCGCACAGGCAGCACTTGGTGCAGATGTGAAGATCAAGACCGTAGACGGAGATGTGATCTACACTGTAAAACCGGGAACCAAGACCGGTACAAAAGTACGTCTCAAAGGCAAGGGAGTTCCTTCTATCCGAAGTGCAAGCATCCGTGGCGATCATTATGTAACACTGGTGATCCAGACACCGGAACATTTAAGTGCAGAAGCGAAAGAAGCACTCCGCAAGTTCGATGAACTTTCCGGCAATACTCTACACACACCGGAACCGTCCGAACCAAAGGATTCTGCAAAAGGTGGAAAGAAGAAAAAAGGCTTTATGGATAAAGTGAAAGAAGCTTTTGAGGATTAGAAGAGATTTATTAGCTATAGATGAATAATGAACAGAAAGAGAATGTGAATCGGATATAGAGATATATCGATGCATATTCTCTTTCTGTTTTTTAAAATTGCTTATTTCTTAACAGGGAATGATTCGGCATGTAAGTGGTGGACGGAACAAGACTTATCCGTTATAATAAAAGATACGGATTTGGAAACGGAAAGGAGAAAAATCATGCATAGTTTTGAACAATATATGCCAACGAAGATTGTGTTTGGCAAAGAGGCAGAGCTGAAAGCAGGAACACTTGCAAAGGAATGGCAGGCAAAGAAAGTTCTGCTTGTTTATGGTGGTGGAAGTGTCGTTCGAAGTGGGCTGCTTGGACGAGTTGAAGCGGTTTTAAAAGCAGAAGGAATCGAAGTGGAAGAACTTGGAGGCGTGAAGCCGAATCCAAGAATGTCCCTTGCAAAAGAAGGCGTGAAAAAGGCAATCAATTCTGGCACTGATCTGGTTATGGCAGTTGGAGGAGGAAGCTGTATTGATACTGCTAAAGCAATTGCAATCGCAGCAGCAAAACCGGGAACAGATCTGGAAGAATTCTGGAGTGGTAAAATTCCAATTGAGAAGGCACTTCCGGTTGGAGTTGTACTTACGATTGCGGCAGCAGGAAGTGAGATGAGTGATTCTGCTGTATTGACAAATGAGGAGACCGGAAAGAAAGCAGGTGCACACAGTGATCTTGTGCGTCCGAAGTTTGCAATGATGAATCCGGAACTGATGTATACGTTGCCGAAGTATCAGCTTACATGTGGAATTGTAGATATTATGATGCATACAATGGAGCGTTATTTCACACCGGTAGATGGTAATGAACTGACAGATGAGATTGCAGAAGGTGTTCTCCGCACAGTGATCCGCAATGGATTAAAAGCATATGAAGACCAGCAGAATTATGATGCATTAAGTGAAATCATGTGGTGCGGAAGCATTTCGCATAATAATATGACAGGACTTGGAAGACCAAAAGATTTTGCATGTCACAAGCTGGGGCATGAGATCGGTGGCATGTTTGATGAAGCACACGGAGCAACGCTTTCCGCAGTATGGGGAAGCTGGGCACGTTATGTATATCAAATCGATATACCAAGATTCGCACGCTTTGGAAGAAAGGTCTGGGATATAGAAGAAGCAGACGATACAAAGGCAGCACAGGTAGCCATTGAAGAGACAGAGAAGTTCTTTGAGCGGATTGCTATGCCGGTATGTATCGGTCAGATGAAAACCGGAGTTCTGGAAGATGATGTTCTTATGCAGATGGCAGATAGTGCGACAAAAGGAGATACTGTAGAACTTGGAAGCTTTAAGAAACTGAAGAAGCAGGATATGTACGAGATCTACAAAGCAGCAAATCATGAATAAGACGAAGAACTTAAATATCGACTGGAAACTTTTTTATAAGAGCGTATTTGCACTGGTAATCCCGATGGCATTACAGAATCTGATTAATGTCGGTGTGACGGCAACGGATGTGATCATGCTTGGAAAAGTCGGAGAAAAGGTACTGTCAGGAGCATCACTTGCTGGACAGGTGCAGTTTATTATGACACTGATTTTCTATGGTACGACATCCGGAGCAACGGTGCTGACCGCACAGTATTGGGGAAAGAAAGACACAAGAACGATAGAAAAGATACTTGGTATCGGGCTTCGTACCGGACTGACAACGGCGGTTGTATTTGCAGTGGCGGCACTTGGCATACCGGGGCTGCTGATGCGGATTTATACTTCTGATCCGGTTGTCATAGCAGAAGGTGTGAAATATTTAAGAATCGTGGCACTTTCTTACATATTTATGGCAGTAACACAGGTATATCTGAATATTATCCGCAGTATGGAGAAGGTTGTCATAGCAACATTTATCTATGCAGTGTCGCTGGGTCTGAATATTATTATCAATGCTGTGTTGATCTTTGGGATGTTTGGATTTCCGAAACTAGGCATTGCGGGTGCGGCAATCGGAACATTGTGTGCAAGAGGTGCCGAGACGATTATGGTACTGTGCTATGCATTCTTGAAAAATAAAATCGTACGGATCCGGTTGCAGGATATGCTGCACATTGATCCTGTTTTATGGAAAGACTTTCTTGTTTATGCACTTCCGGTTGTATTAAACGAATTAATGTGGGGACTTGGAAGCTCTGCGAATACAGCAGTGATCGGTCATCTTGGAAGCGCGGCAGTTGCGGCTAATTCTGTGGCACAGGTGGCAAGACAGCTTGCAACGGTTGTAGCTTTTGGTATTTCAAATGCAGCGGCTATTTATCTAGGCAAGACAATTGGTGAGAAGAAGATGGAACATGCGAAAGCGTATGCAGTCCGCTTTATCTGGTTGAGCCTGTTGCTCGGAGGACTTGGAGGACTTCTGATCCTGCTGGCGGCACCGCTTGCAAGAGCGAATTTGGCACTTACGGCACAGGCGGGAAGTTATTTAAGCTTTATGTTTTTTGTCATGTCGTATTTTACTGTGGCGCAGGCATTTAATACGACAATGGTGATCGGAATTTTCCGGTCAGGAGGAGATACCAAATTCGGAATGATCATGGATGTATCAACGATGTGGGGCTGCTCAATCTTATTGGGAGCGGCAGCAGCATTTATCTTCCATGCCGGTGTTCCGGTTGTTTATATGATATTGATGAGCGATGAATTGATCAAGATACCGATTACGATTAAGCGGTATTTAAGCTATAAGTGGTTGAAAGATGTCACAAGAGAAAGAGAAGAATTGGAAGGAGAAGTAGTATGATAGTTTTAGACAGTGAACAGATTGATAAGCTGATCGACAGAAATGAGATGATGGATCAGATTGAAGAAGCCTATAAGATTTTTAAAGCAGGTGATTATTATATGCCGCCGCGCCCGTGTGTGGAAGATGCAAACAAGACGATGATGTATATGCCATGTTATACGAAGGAAGTTATTGGAACAAAAATTTTAAGTATTTTTCCAGATAACGCAGAACTTGGTTTGCCATCTATCGATGGAATCATGTATCTGAATGATTATAAGACAGGGAAACCGCTGGCAGTAATGGACGGCCAGAGGGTAACTGCATGGAGAACAGGAGCAGTTGGAGGTGTCGGCATCCGGCATTTATCCAGAAAAGACTGTCATACAGTCGGAATCGCAGGAGCCGGTGTACAGGGATTCTATCAGGCATTGTATGCATGTGTGGCAAGACCGATTGATACGGTTTATGTGTATAATCACAGTGACAGAGATCTGACAGATTATCTGGCAAGACTGGAAAAAGCTATTGATAACTCGGATGTAAAGGTAGTACAATGTAAGACAGCGGAGGAGATGGTTAAAAACAGTGAGATCATTTGTACAACAACACCTTCCACGCAGCCGGTATTACCGGATGACAAGGATTTGTTAGAAGGAAAATGTATCATTGCAATCGGTTCTTACACGCCTGAGATGCGTGAGATTCCAGATGCGATCTGGGATTTGACAAATGAAGTCTACATTGAGCTCCCATATGCATGCGAAGAGAGTGGAGACTTAAGTCAGCCGATAAAAGATGGACGTCTGAAAGAAGAGCAGACAATTTTAATGAGTGATTATCTGGCAGGAAATCCGCAGGAAATTACCGACCCAAAAAAGACCACCTATTTTAAATCCGTAGGTATGGGACTTTTTGATGTGTGTATTGCACAGAAAATATTAGAAAAAGCAAAGGAGAACTAATTATGAAAGTAGTAGCAACAGAAAAAGCACCAAAAGCATTAGGACCTTATTCACAGGGATATGTTCATGGAGGAATGTTTTACTCTGCAGGTCAGATTCCAATCAATCCGGCTGTAGATGCAGTAGAAGCGGAGACAATCGAAGAGCAGACAGAACAGGTATGCAAGAACCTGGCAGCAGTTCTGGAAGCAGCAGGAACATCTTTTGACAAAGTAGTTAAGACAACATGCTTCCTTGCAGATATGAATGATTTCGCAGCATTTAACGAAGTATATGCAAAATATTTTACATCTAAACCGGCAAGAAGCTGTGTTGCGGTAAAGACACTTCCGAAGAATGTCAAATGCGAAGTAGAACTGATCGCAGCAGTAGAAGAATAAGAAAGAGCTGTTTCACAGAGCAGTGAAATAAAAAGTATCAAGAAAAGAGGACAGTTAGAATGGCAGAAGAACAAAATGGATGTAAGCCGTCAGATTGTGCCGGATGCGCACATGCAGATTCCTGCGGAAGCAAACCGCAGAGCCTTTTGAAACCGGCAAATCCACATTCACATGTGAATAAAGTAATTGCAGTTGTAAGTGGAAAAGGCGGAGTTGGTAAATCTATGGTAACAGCATCCCTTGCGCGTATTATGAGAGAGCAGGGATTTAATGTAGGAATCATGGATGCTGATATTACAGGTCCGTCCATCCCGAAGATGTATGGAATCCACAAACAGGCAATGGGAACAGAAGAAGGTATCATTCCGGAAGAAGCAAAAGACGGAACAAAGATCATGTCTGTTAACTTGCTTTTGCCGAATGAATCTGATCCGGTTATATGGAGAGGTCCGGTCATTGCAAATGTTGTAACACAGTTCTGGACAGATGTTATGTGGGGAGAACTGGATTATCTCTTTGTAGACATGCCACCGGGAACCGGTGACGTTCCGCTTACAGTATTCCAGTCACTGCCGGTTGATGGAATCGTGATTGTAACATCTCCACAGGATCTGGTACAGATGATCGTGAAGAAAGCATACAATATGGCATGCCAGATGGATATTCCGGTGCTTGGAATTGTAGAAAATTACAGTTATCTTGTCTGTCCGGACTGCGGAAAGAAGATTTCTGTATTTGGTGAGAGCCATGTAGATGAGACGGCAAAAGAACTGGATATTCCGGTAATTGGAAAGATGCCGATCGATGCAGGACTGGCAGAAGCAGTAGAAGAAGAGCGTTTCTACGAGATCAGCAATGATTATTTGACCGATGCTGTAAATAAATTGTAAATGTCAAAGAGGAGAATAACCATGGAAGTAATTAAAGAACTGCCGGAGGTTTTTGAAGAATTTGCAGAACAGAGAAAGAACTCTTTCCTTGCAGTAAAACAGTTAAAAGATCAGGGGATACCGGTAGTAGGATCTTATTGTACTTATTTTCCGCAGGAGATTGCAATGGCAATGGGAGCTGCAACAGTCAGTCTTTGTTCTACATCGGATGAGACAATTGCAGAAGCGGAAAAGGATCTTCCAAAGAACTTATGTCCGCTGATCAAATCCAGCTACGGATTTGCGAAGACAGACAAATGTCCGTTTTTTTATTTTTCCGATGTTGTAGTCGGAGAGACAACCTGTGACGGAAAGAAGAAGATGTACGAATTAATGTCCGAGTTTAAGGATACATTCGTAATGGAGCTTCCTAATTCGCAGAGTGAAAACTCTTTAAAACTCTGGAAGAAAGAGATCATCCGTTTCAAAGAGTATCTGGAGAAAAAGTTTGATGTAGAGATTACAGAAGAACAGATCAGAGAAGCAGTTAAAGTAAATAATGAAGCGAGAAGATCTTTGAAGAAGCTTTATGAGGTTATGCGCCATGATCCGGCGCCGATTTCCGGCTATGATTTATTCAAAGTTTTATACGGAAGTACATTTAAATTTGATCGCAAACAGATTCCTGGTGAGGTAAATGCACTTGTAGATAAGATTGAGAAAGAGTATGCCGAAGGTAAGATGCAGGAGAAGAAACCAAGAATCCTGATTACAGGATGTCCGATCGGAGGTGCAACGGAGAAGATTATCCGTGCGGTTGAGGATAACGGTGGAATCGTTGTAACTTACGAGAACTGCTCCGGTGCAAAATCTATCGATAAGCTGGTAGATGAGAACAATCCGGATGTGTATGATGCAATTGCAAGAAGATATCTGAACATCGGATGTTCGGTTATGACTCCGAATCCGAATCGTTTTGAACTGTTAGGCAGACTGATCGACGAATATCAGGTGGACGGTGTTGTAGAGATGACTTTGCAGGCATGTCATACATACAATGTCGAGACATTATCTGTACGCAAATTTGTAAATGAAGAGAAGCATATTCCGTATATCAATGTTGAGACAGATTATTCGCAAGCAGATATTGGACAGCTTAATACAAGAATCACTGCATTTATTGAGATGCTGTAAGATAGAAATATCGGAAGAGAGCCTCTGGGTTTTGAACATCAAAATCCGGGGGCAATTTTAGCTATTATAAGATGTTCGTCTGGCAGTTATGATAAAGTATATTATGAAAATATGAAGCATGACCGTATTGGGGTTCGATGTTCAAAAGGAGGGATGAGAATGGCAGACTATGAAGTACATCACGAAATTGTCGCGAGCAATCAGGATGTGGATGTCCGGTTTTATCTGTCAGTGGATCAAGGAAGTTATGTCGCACCGCACTGGCATAACAGTCTGGAGATCATCTATATGCTGGAAGGCAGCATGCATGTAAAAATGGAAGATAGAGAAAAAGAAGTACAGGCAGGTGATATCTGTCTGCTCAATTCCAGAGAGATTCATTCTTTCAGGAGTACGAAGAATAAATCGCTTGTTCTGCAGGTGCCGGAAATTTTTCTGGAAAAATATATACCGGATTATGCTCAGATGCGTTTTCATATAGATCCCAACCCAAAACGCCAGACAGAGATTACGAAACTGGAATGGCTGAAAAAGGTATGCTATGACATGTATGTGATCTATGAAGTTCGCCCGGAAGGATACCTTTTGAAGTTTAACAGCCTTCTTTATGATCTTATGTATATGTTTTTACATTCTTATTCAGAAAAACTGGTAGAAAAAGAGATCAGCAAAGCAAGAAAGAACAGAGAACAATTGAAGAAGATCATGCGGTATCTGGATGAAAATCACAGCAGACAGGTAACGGTGCAGGAGACAGCCGGACAGTTTGGATACAACCCGGATTATCTGTCCAGAATGTTGAAGAAACAGATTGGACTGACTGCAATGGAATATCTGTATGAAGTGCGAATGAACCATATTCATAGAGATCTGCTAAATACAGATGATTATGTAAATGAGATTTTTCAGCGTCATGGTTGTACGAATTATAAAGTTGCCATGCGTTGGTTTAAAGAGCGATACAAATGTACACCGACACAGGCAAGAAAGGAGAAAAATAATCAGATAGAAATTATCGTTAATACAGAAAAAGATAAAATAATATAAAAAATGTCGGAAATACACCTATAGTAAGTGGATTTTGCGCCTAATCTACCAGAAAAATATCTGATAGAATATGTTAAGAAAAAACAAAGGAGAAGAGATACTATGGAAACGAGAAAGATTAGTGTAAAAGAACGTTTTGCCTATGGGTGTGGAGATCTTGGATGTAATATCATTTATTCAGCAATGTCATCCTTCTTATTATTCTACTACACCGACTATGTAAAAGTAAGCGCATTGACAATTGGAACGATCATGCTGATCTCCAGATTATTTGACGGAGTTACAGACCTGATCATGGGGGTAATTGTAGACCGTACAAAATCAAGATTTGGGAAATGCCGTCCATGGATTTTAAGAATGGCAATTCCATTTGCCATCGCAGCCGTGCTTCTTTTTTCGGTTCCGTCCGGACTTGGAAACAGTGCAAAAATGGTATATATATTTATTACTTATAACCTGGTTTCATCTGTTGTATATACAGCGATCAACGTACCGTATTCAACACTGAATGCTCTGATCACACAGGATCAGTACGAAAGATCCGTACTCAGCATCTTTCGTATGACACTGGCAACAACAGGAACTTTAATTATCACCAACCTGACACTTCCACTTGTGGAATTCTTTGGAGATAATGCATCCGCATGGACGAAAACTTTTGCAGTATTTGGTGTTTTATCAATTGTTATTTTCCTTATCACATTTACAGGAACAAAAGAGCGAGTAAAACCATCTGTACAGAGCAAGCAGGAAAAGGTTCCGTTTGTAAAAGGAATCCGTCTGTTGTTCTGTAATAAATACTGGCTGATGATCACACTGACATTGGTATGTATATTTATTCAGTATTCTTTAAATGGTGGAGCAGCAGTTTACTATGCAAAGGTTATTTTGCATAATGCAAAACTTGTTGGACCGATGAATCTGGTGGCAAGTGTCGTTCAGATCGTTGCAATGTTCTTCACTGCATTTATCATTAAGAGAATCGGTAAAAGAAATATGCTTATTATCGGAGCAATCGTATACGGACTTGGATTCGGTATGTTCCAGTTTGTAGGCACAAGCTACATCGGAATTATGATCGCATCCGGATTAAAAGGAATCGGAAATGCAGGTATTTTTTCCTGTATGTTTGCAATTGTATCTGATACGATTGAATACGGAGAGTGGAAGACAGGTTATCGTACAGAGGGACTGATCAACAGTGCTTCAAGCTTCGGTTTTAAAGTTGGAAACGGGCTCGGATCTGCAATGCTCGGATGGATCCTTGCACTTGGTAATTATGCAGAAAATGCAGCTGTTCAGAGCGCTTCTTCTGTAATGGCGATCAAGGCATTGTTTATCTATATTCCAGTAGCAGTTGCAGTACTTCAGATCGTGATTATGATGTTCTACAAACTGGATAAAGAATATGATGGAATCGTAGAAGATCTGAAGCAGGGAAAGACAGCCGTCGCAAAATAGAAGAAATCAGAAATTAAAAGCGAGCACGAAATAGCAGGAGGAATAGAAATGAAATTTACAGAAGGATATTGGGAAAAAAGCGAACGTGCCAATGCTTCTCATGCAATGCAGGCATTTATCGTTGAAGAAATTCCAAATGGTATGCAGATTGTTGCACCGTTTCATATCATTACGGACCGTTCCGGAGCTTTGGATGTTGGAACGATTACAATCGAATTTACAGCAATCCGCAAGGATGTGATCAGTGTCAGAAGCTGGCATTTTGAAGGCTATCAGAGAAAAGAACCGAGATTTGAACTCAACAAAGATATGCAGGATGTGGACGTAGAGATCACAGACGAAAAAGCGATTATGACTGCCGGAAGAATGCAGATATGCGTAGACCGTAAGGATTTTAAAATCGAATATAAAGCAGACGGAAAAGTACTGACAACCTGTGGATTCAGAAATATCGGATATATGCAGTATGACAGAAGCAATTCGACAAAATTCCCGGAAAGTAACTATATGTATTCAGATTATACACCGTATATGAATACAGAGCTTTCTCTGGCACCGGGAGAGTGCGTATATGGAATGGGAGAACGCTTCACTTCCTTTGTGAAAAACGGACAGGTTGTAGACTGCTGGAATGAAGACGGAGGTACTGCTTCCCAGATTTCTTACAAAAATATTCCGTTTTATATGACAAATAAGAATTATGGAATTTTGGTAGACCATACAGATAACGTATCCTTTGAAGTGGCAAGTGAGAAAGTAGAATATGTGGGATTTTCCGTAAAAGGCGAAGAGCTTCGATTTGATCTAATCTACGGAGACACAATGAAAGATGTGATCCGTACTTATACAGATCTGACCGGCAAACCGGCACTTGCACCGGGATGGTCATTCGGACTGTGGCTGACAACTTCCTTTACAACCAATTATGATGAAGAGACAACAAGTACTTTCATCAACGGAATGGAAGAAAGAAATCTTCCGCTGGAAGTATTTCATTTTGACTGTTACTGGATGAAGGAATTCCACTGGTGTGATTTTGAGTGGGATGACCGTGTATTCCCGGACGTAAAAGGAATGTTGAAACGTTACAAAGAAAAGGGACTGAAAATCTGTGTATGGATCAACCCTTATATTGCACAGGGCACAGGATTTTTCCGTGAAGGACTGGAAAAAGGATATCTTCTAAAACGTGCAGATGGAAGAGGAATCAAGCAGGTAGACAACTGGCAGCCGGGAATGGGCCTTGTAGATTTCACAAACCCGGAGGCAACAAACTGGTATATTGCAAAATTAAAAACTCTGCTTGATATGGGCGTTGACTGCTTCAAGACAGATTTTGGCGAGCGTATACCTGTAGATGTAGAATATTTTGACGGCTCAGATCCGTGGTGCATGCATAATTACTATACACAGTTATACAACAAAGCGGTATTCGATCTTTTGACAAGAGAGCGTGGAGAAGGTGAAGCAGTCCTGTTTGCAAGAAGTGCAACTGTCGGTGGACAGCAGTTCCCGGTACACTGGGGCGGTGACTGTTCTGCATCTTATGCATCTATGGCAGAAAGTCTGCGTGGCGGATTATCCTTTACAATGTCCGGATTTTCATTTTGGAGTCACGATATCGGTGGATTTGAGCTGACCGCAAGCCCGGATGTTTATAAGAGATGGCTGCAGTTTGGTCTGTTATCTACACACAGCCGTTTACACGGTTCCAAGAGCTATCGTGTGCCGTGGCTGTTTGATGAAGAAGCGGTAGATGTATGCCGTAAATTTACAAAATTAAAAATAAGCCTAATGCCATATATTTACCAGATGGCAGTAAATTCCCATGAAACAGGTATTCCGGCTATGCGTTCCATGGTCATGGAATTTGAACAGGATCCGGCTGTCCGTTATCTGGATATGCAGTACATGTTAGGGGACAGTATTCTGGTAGCACCGGTATTCTCGGAGGATGGAGCAGTCGAGTATTACCTGCCGGAAGGAACATGGACACATCTGCTGAGTGGTGAAAGAAGAGTAGGTGGAAAATGGTATAAAGATACTTATGATTTCATGTCTCTTCCTGTATATGTAAGAGAAAATACATTGCTTGCAATCGGTGCAAATGAGAAAACAGCTGATTATGATTATACAGATGGTGTGCAGATCCAGGTATATGAAGTACAGGATGGCAAAGAAGTACAGTGTCTTGTTCCGGATCAGAAAGGTCAGAATGCGCTGACAGTCACAGCATTACGTAAAAATGGAACACTTACACTGGAAAGTGCCGGAAAGGATCAGCATATGACATATCTCCTGAGAAATGTAGAAGAGGCGGGAGAGATTACAGGAGCAGCTTCTGTAGAAAAAACAGCAGACGGTCTTGTAATTACGCCAGAGAAAGCAAAGGTTATTGTAACATTTTAAACCGGAAAATTTGTCAGTAAACAGATAAATAATATAAGAAAACGAATGCAAAAAGAACGTTTGTCGGCGCTGCGGGTAAACGTTCTTTTTTTGCAAAAGATTGGATATAGAACATGGTTGAATTTGCGGAGTAAACGCGATAATCTATAAGATAGGCGATAAAAGATTTTTAGAATTGTCAAGTAAAGATTATGGAGTAAGAGATGGATAAGAACATGGAAGTGGCAGAGGAACAGGTGCATATCTCTGTCCGGAATCTGGTAGAATTTATTTTAAGAAGCGGAGATATTGATAACCGGGTGGCGGGAACGGACAAAGATGCCATGCTTCTTGGTGGCAAGATGCACCGGAAGATCCAGAGAAGAATGGGGGCAGATTACCATGCAGAAGTTCCACTTAAGATTGAGATTCCGTGTAATGGATTCACGCTGGTAATAGATGGACGTGCGGATGGAATTATCGAGAATGCATCCGATATAGTGATTGATGAGATCAAAGGAGTTATGCGGGATCTGGAGCAGATTGAGGAACCGGTTTCTGTTCATCTGGCGCAGGCAAAGTGTTATGCATACATTTATGCCACACAGAAGAATCTGGATGAGATCGGAGTGCAGATGACTTATTGCAATCTGGAGACAGAAGACATCCGGCGCTTTCAGAGTGTATATGCGTATGAAGATCTGAAAAGATGGTTTCTGGATGTAGCCGGACAATACGAAAAATGGGCAAGATACCAGGTGCGATGGAAGCAAAAGAGAAACGCTTCTATTAAGGAAATTGAATTTCCATTTGCTTACCGGGAAGGACAGAAGAACCTTGCGGCATCGGTTTACCGGACGATCGCAAGGAAGAAGAAACTCTTCATTCAGGCGCCGACAGGAGTCGGCAAGACAATGGCAACGGTGTTTCCGGCGGTGAAGGCAGTTGGAGAAGGACTGGGAGAGAAGATTTTCTATCTGACAGCAAAGACGATCACAAGAACGGTTGCATGGCAGGCATTTGATACGTTAAAGGAGCAAGCATTGCGGATGAAAGTGCTGGTGCTTACAGCGAAGGAGAAGACCTGTTTCTGCGAAGAGACTGTGTGCAATCCGGATGCATGTCCATATGCCAAAGGACATTTTGACCGGGTAAATGATGCAGTATATGAACTTCTGACAACTTCCGATGAGATGAGCAGAGAGATTCTGGAAGAGCAGGCGAAAAAATGGAATGTCTGTCCTTACGAGATGAGTCTGGATGTATCAAACTGGGTGGATGCAATTATCTGTGACTATAATTATGCATTTGATCCGAATGCACATCTGCGCCGCTTTTTTGGAGAAGGCAATTCGGGAGAGTATCTGTTTCTGATCGATGAAGCACATAATCTGGTGGAGCGTGCAAGGACAATGTACAGCGCAGATCTATACAAAGAAGATGTTCTGGCAGTGAAGAAGAAAGTGAAGAATACCGCACCGAAGCTTGCAAAGAAGCTGGGAGAATGCAATAAGCAGTTCCTTGCATTAAAACGGGAATGTGAAGACTGCCAGATCCTGAACAGTGTGTCACACCGATAGCTTCGACTATGTAATCCCGGTTGTGGACGACGATTCCCCGCTGGACTTCCAGGTGAACGTGTCCAAGAATTTCCAGAAGGCGGTTTTCCGTCCTGCCAAGACTAATGTCCAGGCCCAGATTTCCGGCCGGGAACTGCGGTTCCAGCTGAAAAAGCCCGGGAAAGTCACCCTGGAGCTGGACGATGATTTGAAGACCCCTCTGTTCATCCTGTGCACAAAGCGTGTCCCTAAGCCCGAAAAGGTGGATCATCTCTTTGAGAGCGGGAAAGTGTACAATGTCGGTACCTTGGAAGTTAAGGCGGGAGAGACCGTCTATCTGGAAGAGGGGAGCGTTGTCTGCGGCTGCGTGAGCGCTCTCTTCGCTCATGGCATGAAGATTCTGGGCAACGGTATTCTGAATGGCTGTGTGTGGCATCCGAAGGAGGAAAATGGCGGCGGCAGGCCCATGATCCGCTTGGTGTTTTGCAACGATGTGAAGATCCAGGGCATCACCATGGTGGATGGAGGGTCGTGGCATATGGTTCCCGGCGCCTGTCGGAACGTGGAGATTGAGGACGTGAACATCATGTCGCGGGTCTGCACCGGCGACGGCATCGATATTGTGGGCTGTGAAGATGTGACCCTGCGGAACTCTTTCATCCGCGCTTCGGATGACTGCGTGTGCATCAAGGCAGCAAGCTATCCCGACCCCGCCGCCAACCGGAACGTGAAGAACATTCTGGTGGAGCACTGCGTTTTGTGGAACGCCGAGCCTGGCAAC
>OGRN01000617.1_pt1 | contig 33317 bp, 26 predicted proteins | sample 1553401 | NCBI WGS metagenome assembly OGRN01 (sample SAMEA2580096, study PRJEB22360) | human gut metagenome | biome: human gut; feature: human-associated habitat; material: faeces | place: Denmark | collected 2008/2010 | reverse complement strand
CCGGTCCCCGGGGCGCGGCCCTCTTGCTTAAACTGTTCAATTTCTCGTGCTCACGCTGCTCATTTCCCAGTGATCACCCGGACCACTTCCTAGCAATCATCAACATAGGCCCTCGGGGCCGCCTTCGCGGCGCCCTTCCCCTTCCTCCCGGATATGCCGTTCCCCGATACCCCAGGGCCGGCCGATTCGACCCTGGGGTATCGGATTCCTACATTCATCCGTACATGCATGGATGAATGTAGGAGATGTACGGATGAAGTTGATAATAATCAAGGCTTGAGAAATTACTGCATTTGCATTGGCTCAGGTATAGTCACTAATAGTTTCGCTATTATGAGTTAGTTATCAACTAAACGTTATGAGAGCTCGTTTTGAAAACACTGATTATCATTCCCGCATATAACGAAGAGGAATCGCTCGAGTTTACTGTTTCCAAGCTTACGGCAACGGTGCCTGGGGCCGATTATCTTGTCGTCAACGATGGGTCGGCTGACCATACGGTGGACATCTGCCGTGCAAATTGTTACCCATTCCTCGATTTGCCCTGCAATCTTGGTCTTGCAGGAGCATTTCAGGCTGGCATTAAATATGCCTATCGCCATGGCTACGATTGCGCTATCCAGTTTGATGCGGATGGCCAACATCTTCCGCAGTATATTCCCGATCTTGAGTGTGCTCTTGAGCACGCCGACATTGCTATTGGTTCGCGGTTTGTTGATCAGCCTAAGGGCACCTCGCTTCGCATGTTTGGCAGCAATATCATTCAGTCGGCCATCAAACTTACTACGGGCGAGACCATCCATGATCCAACGTCCGGCATGCGCGCCTTTAATGCTCGCATGATTAAGCTTCTTGCGCTTGGCCTCAATATGGGGCCCGAGCCCGATACCGTTTCGTATCTCATTCGATCGGCCAACGCCAAGGTTGTTGAGGTTCCCGTAACCATGGCAGAGCGCGAGGCAGGGGAGAGCTATTTTAACTGGAAATCTTCCGCTAAGTACATGCTTCGCATGACCCTGTCTATTCTGTTTATCCAGTTCTTCCGTAAACGCTTGGAGGGCGATGCCGCATGACGCTTCCGCTTCGTATTACGCTGTTCGCGGCGTCCCTGCTCACATTTGCTTATATGACCATGAAAATCCGCGATTCCAAGATGCGTCTTGAGGATTCTCTGTTCTGGTTCTGCTTTTCGGCGCTTCTGTTGCTTACTAGCATCTCCCCGCAGGTGTTTTTCTGGCTTTCGAATCTCGTTGGCACCATGTCGCCTTCGAACTTCGTGTTCCTCTTCTTTATCTTTATCCTTTTGATAGTCTGCTTTAAGTTGAGCGTCCGTCTTTCCCAGCTTGATACAAAGCTGCGTGAGCTTACTCAGCAACTGGCAATTGAAAAATATGAACGTCATCGCAATGACGAGAGCCATGCAAAAAGAGGCTAGTCTATGAAAGGTATTATTCTTGCTGGCGGGTCCGGCACGCGCCTGTACCCCCTTACGCTTGTGACCAGCAAGCAGCTGCTGCCGGTCTACGACAAGCCTATGATTTACTATCCTCTGTCTACGCTTATGCTGGCTGGCATTCGAGATATTCTGATTATCTCAACCCCGACGGACCTACCCAATTTTGAGCGCTTGCTTGGAGATGGCTCTCGCTACGGGGTGAACCTTACGTATGCTGAGCAGCCCTCGCCGGATGGTCTTGCCCAGGCTTTCACTATCGGTGAGGAGTTCATCGCCGGTGAGCCGTGTGCGCTTGTACTCGGCGACAACATCTTTTACGGTAACGGCCTTTCCCGCCACCTCAAGAAGGCCGTCGAGAACGCCTCAGTGGGTTGCGCTACCGTGTTTGGTTACCATGTGGACGACCCTGAGCGCTTCGGTGTTGTGGAGTTCGATCGCGAGGGCCAGGCCGTCTCCATCGAGGAAAAGCCCGCCGAGCCTAAGTCTAGCTACGCCGTCACCGGTTTGTACTTCTATCCGGGCGACGTTGCCGCCAAGGCGCACGAGGTTAAGCCCTCGGCCCGCGGTGAGCTGGAGATCACCACGCTTAACCAGATGTACCTGGAGGCGGGCGACCTCTCCGTCGTCACGCTAGGGCGCGGCTACGCCTGGCTGGACACCGGCACCATGGAGAGCCTGCACGAGGCCGCAGAGTTCGTCCGCGCCGTGGAGCACAGCCAAGATTTGCCCGTTTCGGTTCCCGAGGAGATTGCCTGGGAGAACGGCTGGATTACAACCGATCAACTTCTCGAGGCTGCCAAGGCCTACGGCAAGTCCGTTTACGGTCAGCACCTCAAGAAGGTTGCCGCCGGTGAGATTGTAAGCAGCCCCCGTGAGTACTAGGAGCGATTCAAATATGTCTGAAATCTTCGAGCCTAAGAACATCATCGTTACGGGTGGCTGCGGTTTTATTGGCAGTAACTTCGTGCATTATGTCGTGAACAATCACCCAGAGGTTCACGTGACGGTTCTGGATAAGCTGACTTACGCTGGCAACCCCGAGAACATCGCTGGTCTGCCGGCTGATCGTGTGGAGCTCGTTGTGGGCGACATCTGCGATGCCGACCTGCTGGACAGGCTGGTTCCTGGCCATGACGCCATCGTGCATTATGCGGCGGAGTCCCATAACGATAACTCCATCGCGGATCCCGAGCCCTTCCTGCGCACTAACGTGGAAGGGACCTTCCGTTTGCTCGAGGCGGCGCGCAAGTACGGCATCCGCTACCATCACGTTTCCACCGACGAGGTCTACGGCGATCTGGCGCTCGATGATCCGGCAAAGTTCACCGAGGAGACGCCCTACCATCCGTCGAGCCCGTACAGCTCTACTAAGGCTTCCTCCGACATGCTCGTGCGCGCTTGGACTCGTACATACGGCTTGAGGACCACGATCTCCAATTGTTCGAACAACTACGGTCCCTATCAGCATGTGGAGAAGTTCATTCCGCGTCAGATCACGAACATCATCGACGGCGTGCGTCCGAAGCTCTATGGCAAGGGCGAGAACGTTCGCGACTGGATTCATACCGAGGACCATTCCAGCGCTGTGTGGGACATTCTCACCAAGGGCCGAATGGGGGAGACCTATCTCATTGGTGCCGACGGCGAGCGCAACAACATCACCGTTCTTCGTATGATTCTCGAGGCCATGGGGCGCGACCCCGAGGACTTCGATTGGGTTGCCGATCGCCCTGGTCACGACCGTCGTTATGCCATCGATAGTACCAAACTGCAGCGTGAGCTTGGTTGGAAACCGTCTCATACTGATTTTGCTGAGGGCCTGAGGGAAACCATTGATTGGTATGTAGCCAATGAGGCATGGTGGCGACCGGCCAAGGAGGCTACTGAAGCACGGTATCGTGCCCAAGGGCAGTAAGAACTCCTGCAGACAAAGCATTGCAGCCATAGGTGCCCTTGCGGGCCCGGGGCATGGGGATGATCCTGGGCCCGCAAGGGCACCTATCTTTGATTGGAGCTACGCGTAATGGCGGACATCGCATTTGAGAAAGACCTGACTGTTGCCGAGACTGGAATCGAAGGGCTTAAAGTTCTCGATTTGGCAGTCCACGGCGACTCCCGCGGTTGGTTCAAAGAGAACTGGCAGCGCGCGAAGATGACCGCGCTCGGGATTCCCGACCTGAAGATTGTTCAAAACAATATCAGCTACAACGAGAATCGTGGCGTGACCCGCGGCATTCATGCGGAGCCTTGGGATAAGTTCATCAGTATCGCACGTGGTTCTGTCTTCGGCGCTTGGGTTGACCTTCGTGAAGGCTCCCGGACCTTCGGTAAAGTCTTCACTTGCACGTTGGACCCTTCGAAAGCCATCTACGTTCCTCGTGGCGTGGGTAATTCCTTCCAGGCGCTTGAAGACGGTACCGCCTACACCTATCTGGTGAATGCGCATTGGTCGCTGGAGCTCAAGAAGACATACACGTTTGTTAACCTTGCAGACCCCGAGCTCAATATCGATTGGCCTATTCCGCTGAACGAAGCCGTCATTTCCGAGGCAGATCTTCACCATCCGTATCTTGAGGATGTTGTCCCCATGCCGCCCAAGCGCACATTGGTCACTGGGTGCAACGGCCAGCTTGGTCATGCTGTGCGCGCTCTTGCGGAAGAGCGTGGGATTGAAAAGAGCTTTGACTTTTGTGATATCGATACATTCGATATGTCCGACCCTGCGGCATACTCGCAATTCGATTGGTCGCTCTACGGTGTTGTCATCAACTGTGGTGCCTATACCGCTGTCGATAAGGCAGAGACTCCTGAGGGCCGTGTGATTGCGTGGAAGGCAAACGCAACTGGACCGGCGCTGCTTGCCCGCATTTGTGCCGAGCACGGAATCACTCTCGTTCATGTTTCGAGCGACTATGTATTCGACGGCACCCGCGAACTTCATGACGAGGAGGAGCCCTTCAGCCCACTCTCCGTCTATGGGCAAACCAAGGCTGCCGGCGACATTGCTGTTGCGGGTTGTCCGAGTCACTACATAATGCGTAGTTCCTGGGTTATCGGCGAGGGTCACAACTTCGTTAAGACCATGAAGTTGCTTTCTGATCGCGTGGCCGATCCTGAGGATGCGCTCGATAAGATTACCGTTGTTGATGATCAGCTGGGACGCCTTACCTTTACGCGCGATATGGCTGCTGCTATCTTCCATGTGCTCGATACGCATGCTGCTTACGGCACCTATGACTGTACCGGTTCCGGGGCGGTCAAAAGCTGGGCGGAGATTGCTCGTGCAGTCTTCGATGCCGCCAACGGCAATGGCGATAAGGTTGTTCCCGTGAGTACCGCCGATTATTATGCGAGTGCTGAGGGTCCCATCGCACCGCGCCCGGTTCATTCGGCTCTTGACTTGTCCAAACTCGAGGCAGCTGGATTCCATATGCCTGATTGGGAAGAAGAGCTGGGGGAGTATCTTAGAGCCCTTTGATTCTTTACGAAGCCGAGGCGTTTTTTGTGGTCGATAGCGATGCCTTTCCGTTTTGTTCGTAACGTAATCTGCCGATAGCGGATCATCGGCTATTAATTTTGATTGGATTGATTTAGTTTGTGGATGCAATTTCTATTTGATTTCATCTTTCTTTTTGTGGTTGTCTATGGTTTTGGCACGCTGCTTTCTGCTGTTTTCTGCTCTTCTTTAGTTAAATCGATTTCTTTTGCACCGTTGTTGTCTTTTGGCTGTCTATTTTTGATCTCTTTCATAAGATGCGAGATGGGACTCTCTACTTCTTGGAAGGGGATTGTCCTGCCCTTCTGCGTCCTTTCCCTTATAGTGTTCTTGCTCGGTAGATTGATTAAGAAAAAGCGCCGCGCTTCGGATACATACGAGGGCTATTGCGATATCGTGGATTGCAAGACTCTGGGCCTATATGTTTTCGTGGGCGTAATCGTTGCTACTTTCGTGTATGTAAAGACGCTTGATTCTGCGGCTTCATTTTTCCAGGGTTACGACAGCTACTATCACATCAATACTGTACGTCAGTACCTTAATACTGGTTTTTATTGTTCTCTGCCGGTAACAGGCTACCCTAATTTGTGGCATTGTCTTACTGCTATCACTGCATCTTTTGGTGCTTTTGCTATCCCACAGGCTGTCAATGCGTTTAATTTCTTCTTGGTCGCGTTTGTGGTTCCGACCAGTGTCTATCTTTTCATGGATGCCGTTTTCCGGGAAGATAAGACCATTGTGTTTATTGGCGCATTTGCAACTGTCATGTGCAATACTTTTCCCTGGAATTATGTTGTGAATGGTCCAGTTTACGCTTTATTGATCGGGTGGGCTTTGCTGCCGATTTCGATGGCATTGTTTGTCCATCTTTGTAGGTCAAAAAAGTTATCAACCTTTATTTACATGTTGGGGGCGTTCTGCGTTTCTTGCCTCGTGCTTGTAGTGGCGCATCCTAGCGTGATTTTTGCGGGTATTGTCATTCTCACGCCTCTCGGTGTGCATGCTACATTTGCTTTGATGCGTTCCTGTGGCTTCTCTTGTTTTATTTCCTGCATAGTCTCTGCGGTTTTTCTACTTTGTGTATTGGGTTTTTGGGTCTATTGCTTCAGGTCCCCGCTTTTTGCCGTGGTGGTTAATTTTTCTTGGGCAGCTCAGACTTCTTTATCTCAAGCAATTTCCAACGCGATTGTTGGGTCTCTTTCACAAGCGCATTCGCCACAGCCCGTGCTGATGCTACTGACTTTCTTGGGTCTTTTATGTGTATTGAAGAGGCCGCAGCAGCGTTGGTTGGCATTTTCTTTGTGTTCCGCTGCCTTTATTTCCATTGCATCCGAAGGTATTGACGGCTATTGGAGACAATTCTTTTGCGGTTTTTGGTACAACGATTTGAATCGATTGATGGGATTGTATGGCTTTATGCTTGCCGTCTTATCTGCTCCGGGACTAGCGGTATTGCTAAAAGCTGTTCAGGTTATTTATCAGCAGCTATTCGGAGAGACTCGCGTTGTTAATTTTAATGAGCTTGCTATCTGTTTTTGTCCTCTATTGCTTGCTCTTGTCTTGTTGCCATCTTTCAGCATTCCTAGTGGAACATATGTGACTCCGTTTGCCTATATTCGTGGCAAGCTGCATGACTATAATGATTTGTCGCAAAGCGCATTTTGCTATGACTCTTCTGAGATTGCGTTCACTGACAAGGTTAAAGAAATTGTGGGCGATTCAAAGGTTTTGAATTATCCATACGATGGTAGTTGCTTTGCTTACGCAATCAGCAATCTTAATACGATTAATCGAGAATGGTGGGTTACCGATTTGGATCAGTCTCACCCCGATGCGCTTATGCGAATGAAAATCGATCAGATTTTCACCGATAAAGACGTTCAAAAGGTCTGTAATCAAGAAGATGTTTCCTATGTATTGCTTTTAGACTATGGACATCCGTTTGGAGAAGGAGTCTTTAATTACGATCATCGTGTTCCGGAAGCTTGGACTGGGTTGACATCTATCACAGACTCAACGGCTGGGCTGAAGTTGCTGCTCAGCGAAGGGGACATGAGGTTGTATGAAATTGAGAATCAGGCGAGCAATTAGGTAATTGGGCCATAGATTAAAAAATGTTTGCTTCAAGGATGTCTATGTATAGATAGACATCCCTTTCTTTAGCCAAAATCATCTCCTGATTTATGGTTGCAAGGATAAATAGTGCCTACTGAATTAGTTCCTCGCGGCAAAACAGTCTTTCTGTATATTCTAAATCTCATGTTTTAGCGGCTTGTGTCGCGAGATTCGTGAAGTTCCCGCTCTGTAAGGAGGGGATAGGGCTGGAAGCGATCAGTGATCGTGCAGTGAAGATTGGCGTTCGTGTCGGAACGCATCAGTGGCAGCGAGGTGTGAAGAATACGCGCGAAGCTGGGATTTTTGGTTATTTCTTTACTTGGTATCCGGTTTTGGTTGCGAGGCTAGAAGCGGTTTTTCAAGCGTCGGGCAGGGTGGTTCTAAAAAGTAGGGCGCGAAGCTAGAATCGGTATTAGCATTAATCCAATGCGGTTATTCGATAGAGACGTCTGTCATTATCGGCAAGAAGAAGCTTAAATCCAGGAGTATTTTCACTTATGTTATGAATGCCCCTCCAACCATCTCTTTCGTAAAAATCAAAGTACTTCGTTCCAACTTTTTCCATTGAAATCGTAATCGAGGACAAGGACATACTTTGCATTTATTGATCTTGCGGTGTCCTTGACTTGATCATCGAATGAAATGTCGGCTAATTTTGTTCGGATTAGATCGGAAATGGCAGGCGGATTATCAGAGCAAGCGCCTTGGCTGGAAGTGCCCGCATGAGGTCTTCTGCTCACAGGCGTTGCATTTGCTCTGAAAATCCGCCGATGGATGTCGGAGCTACGCAAAGAAAAAGACAGAGTTTTTGCCCTCTAATAAGGCTTTCTCTGTAGCCCATGAGTTCAGGGGGGCCTGCGCCATGAATCTCTGACTTTATGTGGTCGCTAAAGGGGTTTTGCTTATCGACAAAGGGAGGAAAAGCCCCTCTTGAGAGCAGAGGCAAGTCCTTCTTCCTTAAGGTAGTAAGAAAAGACTGCCATCTTGCCCTTTTCACGAGCAAGATCGAGCTGGGACTTGCATTCCCTGCTGCCACGGATCTCGTTTACGTATGCCTCGGGATCCGCAACGATGTTCTTGAGCCTCTTGAGCTCATCGGGCCAAAACAGCTTTTCATCAATCTCGTTATTGTCAAAAGCCTTTTTGTATTCGGCAGAATACCTCTCCAGGAACGGGAGCTGGAACTCATCGGCGAGCCTGCTAAAAGCAAACTCGCAGTTGTGCGTCTTTTTGTACTCAAAGATGCCAATGAACTTCTGACACAACTCGGGGTTGCTCCTCAGCCAATTTTCGATCCATTGATACTCATCGAGCATGACAAACACTTTATCGGACTGGTTGATTGAAGAAGCGGCGTTGTCCTGGCGATAGCAATAGAATGCCTCATCCAAAACGGCGATCTTGGTAGCCCAGCAATAGGATTGGAACCAAAAACCATTGTCCTGGAAGCCTGCTCCGGGGCTTTCGTTGAACTTGATGTCGTGCTCTGCGAGCCAGGAACGCTTATAGATGCCTGTCCAGTTTTCCATGCGAATGTTGAACAGATCGACGTTGGCCTGCGGATTGAGCACCTTGTTGTAATAGGAGCTCTTGTTGCAAATGGGTTCCTTCTCAAGATGGTCGATACCTTCCTCATCGGTGGTGAGGCGGTAATAGTCAGAGCGAACAAAGTCGAGGTCGTCCTGAATTGCCCGGTTATAGAGCTTCTGGAACATCTCGGGCTTAAGGTAGTCGTCCGGCTCGAGAATGCCCACGTATTCGCCGGTGGCATTGCTTATGCCCACATTCATGGCGTTGCCGTAGCCGCCGTTGGGCTTATTGATAACTTTGATTCGAGCGTCGTTTGAAGCATAGCGCTGCATGGTCTCGAGAGAGGTGTCCTTCGAGCCATCGTTTACACATACGATTTCGAGGTCGGTAAGCGTTTGTGCCAAAACGCTGTCAAGCGCCTGTTCCAGATAAGGTTCGGCGTTGTATACGGGCATGACGACTGAGATTTTTGGCGTTGCGTTGCTCATGTATCAATCTCCTAAGGTGCGAGAGGATATATTCTTAGCTGCATTTTTGCCAGTAAGGGCAAAGTCCGACCCTCGTGCTATATGGGAGCTCGGCTGCGAAACTGCCTGTTTTAGGAGCTTTCGCTTGAACCAACCAAGGCTCTTACGTAGAGTGCGGAGTAAACCGTCGTACTGGATTCCTTCGAGGAATTTTATCAAACGCGGGATGATACGGTGGCGCTTTTGCTGCTTTGTGCTACTTGCGGTTTGTCCATCGTTTCCAATTGCTTTGTCTAGGAGGGCACAATACCTTGCGTAGACGGTGGGTTCCAGGCCAAAGAAGGCGGGGGAGTGAAGCCCGATTTCAAGCTCCGGGAACTCGTCATTTGCAAGGGCCTTTAGCTGTATTTGACGGCCACTTTCGTCGTCCATGGTTTCGATGTTCCACACCAAGTACCCGATAGCCCAATTGAGAAAGCCCCAAGAGGTTTTTTCGTAAAGGCCCGGGCGCTTTTTGAGCTGTGCTTTTAGCAGGCAAGTGCTCTCGTAAAAGGCGAGTGGGTCTTTTGCGCGCGAGCCGGAGACCGATCCCGAACGGTTGACCCTATGGCTGATGAGTGGGGTGTCGACAATGGAGATTTTTGAGGCAAGTGCAAGGGAAAGGAAGACGAAATAGAGGTCCTCGCTGTTGGATAGCCGTGGATAGCGGATAGCATTTTCTTCGATAAACGAGCGGCGGTACAGTTTGTCCCAGGGCCAGCCGATGAATGCGGTGAAGATGAAGTCGCGCATGTCAGCGGCATTGAAAACTGGCATATCTGGAATCTGGGCGATGTTGATAGTCCACCACGAATCGACAGGAGCGCCGGTGGAGTCGTCAAATTGCGAGGACCTGCATACAGCAACATCGCTGCCGTGCGCCTCCGCGCTTGCATAGAGCTCTTCCAGAAGAGTTGGCTCGTAAATGTCGTCGGCGTCGAGCATGATGACATATGTTCCCGTTGCTGCATCGAGACCGGTATTGCGCGCTGCACCTGGGCCGGAATTCTCTTGCGTAAGGACATGAAACCTCGTATCTGCCTGGGAAAATTCTTCTAGAATACTGAGGCTGTTGTCGGTCGAGCCATCATTTACGCACAGGACTTCGAAGTCCGAATGCGTTTGTGATTGTATGCTCGTTAAGGTTGTTTCCAGATAGCTCTCTCCGTTATAGACGGGAAGAACAATGGAAATGCTCGGTACCGTGGGGTTATTGTTCAAGTAAATCGATCTCTTTCGTTCAACGGACTGTCTTGTGTCTCTTTATCGCCTGGTAATGTCTTTTACCTTGCTCAGAGGCTTAAGCAAGGTATTTCCTAGCTTGTAGGAATGGGACGCATATATATCTGCAAGTCTCTTCTCGCTTTCGTTTCGCCAGGAGTCAAACTGCTGACGCTCCGCCTCAAGTGTATGCGCTAGCTCCTCTCGCTCGCAGATTGCGTTATCTCGCTCGCAGATTGCGTTATCGCGCTCTCTCAGCGTTGTGATGGCACAGGAGATGGCCTTTGCCCTGTTGGCATCTAGCAGCTCCATGAGTCTGTTCTCATATGGATCCAGGCGAAGGTCGGTGCTGCGGGGTATAGCGCGGATGATGGGCTCGACCTCGCGAAGATAGGCATCTGCTTCGTTATCGGGCAAGCTCTCGATGGTCCAAATCGAGTAGTTGAGGATCCAGCGGTAATAGGAGTTTAGACAAGCCTTGCCATTTTCAGATTCGTTCAACAAATCCCCGATGGCGCGGATAGCGCACAGCGCGTTATTCCAGCTCTTTGCACGAGAGCCTTCCAACGAGTTCTTGTTGTTGGTCCGATGATGAAACAACACAGAGTCCAGACACACGATGTTTTTGGCCAGCGCCAGGGCGCAAAAGACAAAGAGGGCATCGTTGGTGGTCCTGAGCGGCTGGAACGTCAGCTTGATCCGGTCGATAAAGTCCTTGCGGAAGAGCTTGTCCCAGGGCCATCCAATAAAGCTTTGGAATAGCTTTCCGCAATACTCGGCATGCTCGACGGGGCAACCAAAATCCATGCCGTTGAGCGCACCGCCGATGGGCCAGGTGTTGCCCGTCTCGTTATCGAAGCCTTCCGATTTGGCGATGGCGATATCCGCATGGTTTTTTTCAATGACATCGACAAGCTCTTCGAGGGCTGTCTTTTCGATATAGTCATCTGCATCGAGGAAGTAGAGGTATGTGCCCCGAGCTTTGGCCATGCCGTTGTTGCGTGCCACTCCGGCAAACTGGTTTGCCTGTTCAACGAGCGTGACGCGTGAATCTTTGCAAGCAAACTCCGCTACGACATCGCGCGTGCTATCGGTCGATCCATCGTCCACGACGATGACCTCGATATCGCTGAGCGTCTGGGCAAGGACGCTCTCCAGCGTTTGCGCAATATACTCCGCCGCGTTGTAGCTTGGGATGATTACGGAGACGGTGAGCATGTCTTGTCCTTTGGCTTAAGGGGTGATGGTACGGGATGTTTTTGGCGTAGGCCGGGGCGGCTTGCGGCGGCGCTAGTCCTTGTGCCACAGGTCACGCGTGTAGACTTTGGCGGCTACGTCCAAAAGCTCATCGTTAAAACGATTGGCAATAATCAAGTCACAAGACTCTTTGAACTGCGCCAGGTCGTGCGTTACCGGGATGCCGTGGAACTGCTCGGCATCGAGTGTTGGCTCGTAGATAATGAGCCCAACATCGCGCTTGTGCAGCTCATCAATGATATCGACAATCGAGCTTTGGCGGAAATTGTCCGACCCTGCTTTCATGGCAAGGCGATAAGCGCCAATCATCTTTGGCTGCTTTGTCAAGATTCGCTCTGCTATGAAGGCTTTGCGCGTGGAGTTCGAGTCGACGATGGCACGCATGAGGTCTTGTGGGATATCCTCGTAGTTTGCCAAAAGCTGTTTGGAGTCTTTTGGCAGGCAGTAGCCGCCATAGCCAAAAGACGGGTTGTTGTAGTGGTTGCCAATGCGGGGGTCTAGGCACACGCCATCGAGTATCTGCTTGGTGTCGAGTCCTTTGCTCTCCGCATAGGTATCCAGCTCATTAAAGTACGAAATACGTAGAGCTAGATAGGTGTTGGCAAATAATTTGATGGCTTCCGCCTCGGTGGCGCCCGTCACCAATACGGGGGTGTCGTCGTCTTCCGACCCATCGGCAAGCAGGCGTGCAAAAAGCTCAGCGTCTTCTTTGCGTGCGGGGTCTGGCGTGCCAACGACAATGCGCGAAGGGTGCAGGTTGTCGCCTAGAGCATGTCCCTCGCGCAGGAACTCGGGGGAGAACAGGATGCGAAGCTGTGGGTATTGCGTTGCAATCTGCTCGGTATAGCCAACGGGAATCGTCGACTTTATGACCACAAGCGCATCGGGGTTGAGGGCGGCGGCAAGATCGAGGACGCTTTCGATGCTCGTGGTATCAAAGCTGTGCGTCGTGTCGTCGTAGTTGGTGGGCGTGGCGATAATCACGATGTCGGCTTTAACGTATGCCGTATGGGGGTCGGTCGTTGCCGTGAGAGTTGCGGGGCGGCGTGCAAGATATGCCTCGATCAACTCGTCGCGGATGGGCGAGATTCCCGCATTGATGGATTCGACGCGGTGGGCGTCGATATCGATGGCGGTGACGTCGTGATGTTTGGAAAGCAGGCATGCGAGCGAGAGGCCCACATATCCAACGCCCGCTACGGTAATCTTCATATCCGATCCTTAACGCCTGAGGAGTGCTCTAGGGATAGCGGTAATTGCTCTGCCTATTTTAAGGAGATGCTACTCTCAAATTTTGCTTTAGTGACGTTTTCTGCATCGTGGTAAGCAGCGTTGCGTGCTGCCTGCAGTTCCGATTCTCGATTTCTTGTGTATCGCGCTCGTTGTTCAACGAGTTCATAAAATAGAATTTGCTCTTCGGGCGCATAGAGGGCCAGCAGTTCGGAGATTTCGCTCGCGTCTAGCGCGCTGTAATAATCAGAGGCTGAAGAGAGCCACATATCGATGACGCTTGCACAGTCGTCGCTGCGGCGAACGACGACTGTGCTTTCAGATAGGTAACCAAGTGCATTAAGAGCACATTTAAAGTAGCCATCAAGATTGGCCGTACTGGCGGTTTTAGTCATAATCGAGTTGGGGCGCACGCGGCGTATATAAATCTCGTTCGCTATAAACTTGACTTTGCTTGCATGGAGTAATGCCTCGAAGCTGAAAAGGTTGTCTTCATGAATGATTCCATTGCAGAAGCGTAGCTGAGCGGATTTAAGAAAAGAGAGGCTGAATGCCTGATGGCAGACACTGGGGCGAAAGTCGCCGTTGGGTAGAACCGCGTGCAGGTATTCTTGACCGGACATTACCGCTGGATAACTTCCTTTTCTTTTGTAAAAGGAGAGATATGCTGGTTTTTCTTTCTTTAGCTGCTCGCTTTCATACAATGGCTGTGAGCCAAAGGCGAGGATGTCGAGGTTGTTGTTCATAAATTGTTGGGCAATGAGCTCGAAAGCTTCGTTGGTGAACATGTCGTCTGCATCAAGGAAAAGAACAACTCCGTCGGTGCTGTAGCTTTGTTTAATCCAATCCAAACCGGTGTTTCTGGCCGCAGAAACACCCTCATGGCTATTGGAGACTACATGTTTTGAAAAGCCTTCAATCGAGAGTTCATTCATTTTCTTTAGAGTTTTGTCTTCGGAACCATCGTCAATAAAAATGACGACTTTGTTACCTGAATAGGTTTGGTTGGAAAGCGACTGAGCGAGACTATCGAGATATGTTTCGACGTTATAACCTGGAACGATCGTGTATATAGTCGGTTCAGTTGGCATGATTGCAATTCTGCTTTCTCTTATCAGATTTGGACTCGTGCGGGTGTTTTTTGCGGGCTATTCTTAATCTTATTTTATTGACTTAGGCACTTTCAAGTGTGAACACTTGGGGGTTACGGCTTATTTGCTGCATGATTTAAAGGCCTGGCTTTTTTGCTTCCCGATGACATCAGAAAAACGCCCCGCACAGCACTTGCTGTACGAGGCGTATCCATAAACGTTGGGGTGCGCCATGTCGGATTCGAACCAACGACCTTGGGATTAGAAGTCCCCTGCTCTATCCAACTGAGCTAATGGCGCATGTGCACCTGATTATACCGTGCCGGTCCGTTTCGTGATATGACAAATAAAGCTTCTAGGCTGTTGCCCCATCCTTGGGATAATCATCCCATAATTATGGTATTCTCAGCATAACAGCAGCTAAGGAGGCCGTTATGCCCATTTGCGTTCCCATCAAGGACCTTAAGGATACGTCGAAGTTCACAAATACGGTTCTTTCTGCCATGGAGCCGGTTGTCGTTACAAAGAATGGCAAGGAATCGTTCATTGCCATGTCTCCGGCCCAGTATGAGGGTTTGCGCCTCGAGGCCGCCCGTTCTCGTCTGTACCAGATTCTCGATGAACGCGAGGCCCAGATTGCAGCGGGAAACGTTCATGAAGCGGAGCAGACCGCCGACTACCTCAAGGCGCGTTATGGCCTATAAGGTTGTTGAGACCGATTCCGTGCGCGATGAGCTTGTGAGGACGTTAGATTATCTGGAGTTCGTGCTGTTCGAGCTTTCGTTTGCTAAGAAGCTTGCCGGGGCGTATCTGGAGTTTCTCGGTAACATCAAATCATTTCCTGCTATGTACCCCGAGGCCAGGGACTCGCGATTGCGGGCGACTGGCTACCGCAAGGCGAGTCTGCTGGACTATGTTGTCTTGTATTTGGTCAAGGGCGATACGGTTACGGTCGTTCACCTGTTTCATCAATCGCAGGATTACGCGCAATTGGTTTAGTGGTTGCTGGGCCTACCGCCCGTCCTCGCTATTCCACGTCCTTATCCGGCTGGATGAGCTCCTCGTAGCGGCTGATGTGCTCGCGGCCGCCTTCGATCTCGGGCAGCAAGAAGTAATAGAGCGTCTCGATGATTGCCATGGCCGAGATTTTGGAAAACGCGAAGTCGCCCGTGGTGAGTAGCGCTTCGTGGTTCACGGTGCGCAAAACGTACGATGCCTGGCGGGCGAGGGGAGACTGCTCGTCACTTGTGATCACAATCACGCAGGCGCCGCGGTTTTTGGCTGCCTGGGCAATGCGCATCAGGCGCTGGGAACGTCCGGAGTTGGAGATTACGAGCAAGACGTCTTCGGGATGCATGGTGAGGGCAAAGCCCACGGCAATCTCGCTTACCTCGTGCGTGGTGCAGCGCAGTCCCAGCTGAGAGAACTTGAACGTGGCATCGAGTGCCACGGAGTTGGTGTTGCCCACAGCGACAATCTGGATAACGCCGGCACCTGCCAAGCGCTTAACCACCGCGCTGACCGTCGGTCCATCGAGGCCGCGCAGCGTTGCCTCGAGCTCGCCTACCTTGGTGGCCAGGATGCTTTTAAGCGAGTCTTCCACATTTTCGAGCGACACCTCGCCGTCTAAGTCCAGCCCGTCGTGCTTGAGCGTGAGGTCGCGACCGAGCGAAAACTGGAAGCTGCGGTAGTTGTCAAAACCCAGGCGTTTACAAAAGCGCGAGATCGTGGCCTCGGAAGTGCTGCTGCGACGCGCGAGCTGTGCGGCGGTCATGGTGGGGGCCTCGTCACGATGTTCCAGGATGTAATCTACGATGCGCTGCTCCGAGCTCGAGAATTCACGGGTAGACGTAATGAGCGATAACGCACTGAGTTCTCCACTTGCCATGAAAACCTCCGCAATTCGGTGAACGGTATTGGTCAATTTGCTGCTGTAATCATTATCACGGCTTCTGAGCTGGTATTTGACGAAAACATTTCATACACCGTTCACCGGAGTGAAAGAACCTTTCATCCTGTGCGGTATCCCGCTGTGAAGAAGCCGTGTACGTACGTGCTATGATTTTCGGCGAAAACCCGGGAGGAGTGCGCGTTGCACGTCTTGCGGATGATCGAGGATGCAGTGCCCAAAAGGGGAGGGCGCTCACTTCTAGAGAGAAGGAGGGACGTATGGCTCAGCAGTATGACGTTATCGCGGCAACCGGTTGTCCGACCGGCATCGCGCATACCTTTATGGCAAAGGAGGCGCTGGAGAAGGCTGCGGCTGAGCGCGGGCTCACCATCAAGGTTGAGACCCACGGCCAGGTTGGAATCGAAAACGAGCTTACCCCCGCAGAGATCGCCGGCGCTCGCGCCGTCGTAGTCGCTGCCGATAAGGACGTTCAGGCAGAGCGTTTTGCCGGTAAGCCCCAGGTGACGGTCGGCGTGTCCAAGGCTCTGTCCGTCGAGGCCGCAGGTGCCCTGATCGACCGCGCCCTGGCTGCCAAGGGTGACGCTTCTAAGGTCGTCGCTGCTGCAGACGACGCTGCGGAGGAGAAGGAGTCCATCGGGCACCAGCTCTATAAGCACCTTATGAACGGCGTTTCCCATATGCTCGTGTTCGTCGTCGCCGGTGGCGTGCTTACCGCGGTGTCGTTCCTATGGGGCATCATGTCGTTCGACTCTACGAACGTCCAGTACAACACCTTCGCCGCAATGCTCAAGATCATCGGCGGCATTGCCATGAACCTCATGGTTCCCGTACTTTCGGCCTATATCGCCGAATCCATCGGCAAGCGTCCGGCGCTCGTTCCCGGCTTTGTTGCCGGTATGATCGCCATCACCGGCCTGCCCGTCTCGCCCGAGACCGGTCTGATCGATGCCGGTGGCTCGGGCGTGGGCTTCGGCTTCCTCGGCGGTATCGTTGGCGGTTTCCTTTCTGGTTACGTTATCCTGCTGCTGGAGAAGGTTTTTGCCAAGCTGCCTCAGAACCTCAATGGTCTGAAGGCCATCTTCCTGTACCCGCTGTTTTCCACGTTCATCGTGGGTATGGTTATGCTCGGCATCTCCGGTCCCATGGCTGCCATCAACACTGCCATGATGGACTTCCTTAAGGGCCTCTCGGCCTCTGGCCCCATTGTCCTGGGCCTGGCCATTGGCTGCATGTGCGCCTTTGACATGGGCGGCCCGGTCAACAAGGCCGCATACGTCACCGGTACCGCTATGCTTACCGAGGCTCTCGCCGCGGGCGTTGGCACCGATACGTATAACTTCGGCACGAACTTCATGGCCGCTGTTTCCGCCGCCTGCATCGTTCCTCCGCTAATCACCACCTTTGCCGTGGTTGTGGGCAAGAAGTACTTTAGCCAGGAAGATCACGACGCCGGTATCGTCAACTTCATCCTGGGCTGCACGCACATCACCGAGGGCGCCATTCCGTTCATGACCAAGAACATCTGGCCTGTCATGCCCATCATGATGATCGGCTCCTCTATCGCCTCTATCCTCACCATCTTCTTTGGCGTTCACGATCCGGCGCCCCATGGCGGCTTCCTCGTGCTGCCCGTCGTGGATGGCGGCCTGCAGTGGGTTATCGCCATCCTGATCGGTGCCATCGTGGGCGGCATCCTGTTCGTGATCTTCAAGAAGGTCGAGTACGGCAAGAAGCAGAAGGTGGCTCCCGCCGTCGAGGCTGCACCTGCCGCCGCTGTGGCCGCTCCCGCTGAGGCTCCCGCTGCCGACGGTTTCGTCAAGGAGGAGAACATCTTCTTGGGCCAGGACTTCGCTGGTCGTGACGACGCGCTCTCCTTTATCTCTAACGAGGCCGTGAAGAACGGTATCGCCGATGACGCCGATGCGCTCATGCAGGCCTTCCTTGATCGCGAGAGCGAGGGCACCACGGGCATGATGGACGGCTTTGCCATCCCGCATGCCAAGTGCGCTGCCGTTAAGACCCCCGCTGTCATTGTGGTCAAGGACGATTCGGGCGTTGCCGGTTGGGACACCATGGATCAGGCTCCGGTCAATGTGGCCATCGCCTTGCTCATCCCCGAGGCTCAGGCGGGCACCACGCACCTCAAGCTTCTTTCCAAGGTTGCCGAGGCGCTTATGGACGAGGACTTCCGTACTACCGTCAAGGGTGCTACCGAGGCTTCCCAGGTGCTCGATGCCATTAGCGGCCGTCTGGCTTAACAGCATCTAGCGCAAGCTATCGCCCAGCGGGCGCGTCGCAGGTCCATCCCTGCGGCGCGCCTTTTTCATGATGTGACAGAAAAACGACAGGTTTATTTTGTCACATTTTGCCGTTGAGCAGTTCTTTTCTTCCCATTGCAGCCGGGTGTGTAAATAAACCTGATGTCTTCTCGCATACTTGGGGGTTAGCCTCTCTTTGAGGTAAACTATGCGAGGTATGTTTCACGCTTGCCAGCACGCTGCGCGTGTTTGGTTAAAAAAGGAGTCGTCATGGTTTCCGAGAAGGTCACCCTTATCAACCCCCAGGGCCTGCATATGCGTCCCGCCGGTCTGTTCGCGTCTACCATGGGCAAGTTCGCTTGCGATGTGAAGGTTGTCGCGGTCACGGACGAGGGTTCTACTCGCGAGGTCAATGGCAAGAGCCCCATGGCTTTGATGGCTGCCGGCATCAAGAGCGGCGTCGAGGTTGAGATTCGCTGCGATGGCGAGGACGAGGCCGATGCCCTGTCCACCGCTATCGAGCTCATCAAGAGTGGCCTGGGCGAGTAATTTGCACATCATGCTCTGTAATTTTAGGTAACATAGCGCAGGTGCCCGCCCCATGAGGGTGAGTGCCTGCGTTATTTTATGCGGTGCCGCATCTGGGCACCAAAGAGAGAAGGGCGCCCGACGGGGGCGCCAAAGAGAGAGGACATCTGCATGTACAAGGGAGTAAACGCTTCCGAGGGTATCGGTATCGGCACCGTTGCCGTTGCTGTCGAGCCCGATCTGAGCTTTGAGGCGCACGCTGTTGAGGACGCTGCCGCCGAGAAGGAGCGCTACGCTAAGGCCCTCGACGTCTTCTGCCAGAAGACCGAGGCTCAGGCTGAGGCCATGAAGGTCTCTGTGGGCGAGCACGAGGCCGAGATTATGATCGGTCACATCGCGCTGGCTCAGGACCCCGGCATGAGCGATCAGATCAACCAGGCTATCGACGCCGGCACCTGCGCTGAGCAGGCACTCGTCGACACCACCACCATGTTTGAGAACATGTTCCTCTCCATGGACGACGAGATGTTCCGTCTGCGCGCTGCCGACATCGCCGACATCCGTACCGGCCTTCTGGCCGAGCTGCTGGGTCGCGAGGTCGTCGACCTTTCCGTGCTGCCTGCCGGCACCGTCATCTGCGTGCATGACCTCACGCCTTCTATGACCGCCACCATCGACAAGAAGAACGTTGCCGCTATCGTTACCGAGACCGGCGGTCGCACCTCTCACTCCGCCATCATTGCTCGTGCTCTCGAGATCCCTGCGGTTCTTTCCGTCGAGAATTCCTGCACCGAGCTCAAGAACGGCATGACCGTCATCGTCGACGGCTCCAAGGGCGTTGTCGTTGCCGATCCCGACGAGGCTACCCTTGCCGATTACACCGCCCGCGCCGAGGCCTTCGCTGCCGAGAAGAAGGCTCTCGAGGCCTATCGCGGCAAGGAGACCGTCACCGCCGACGGCGTTAAGAAGATCCTTGCTTGCAACATCGGTAGCCCCGACGACGTTACCGCTGCTCTCGACCACGACGCAGAGGCTATCGGTCTGTTCCGCTCCGAGTTCCTGTTCATGGATGCCAAGGAGCTTCCTTCCGAGAACGAGCAGTTCGAGGCTTATCGTAAGGTCGCCACGGCTCTTAAGGGCAATCCCGTCATCATCCGTACGCTCGATGTGGGCGGCGACAAGGAGATCCCGTACCTGCACATGGTCAAGGAAGATAACCCCTTTATGGGCTTCCGCGCTGTGCGCTACTGCCTGGCCAACCCCGACCAGTACAAGGTTCAGCTGCGCGCCCTGCTGCGTGCCAGCGCCTTCGGTGACGTCAAGATCATGATCCCGCTTGTCACCTGCGTCGAAGAGGTTCGCGCCGTCAAGGCTCTCGTCGAGGAGTGCAAGGCTGAGCTCAAGGCCGAGGGCGTCGAGTTTGACGAGAACATCGAGGTCGGCATCATGGTCGAGACCCCTGCCGCCTCCCTCATCGCTGACAAGCTGGCTCAGGAGGCCGACTTCTTCTCCATCGGCACCAACGACCTGATCGGCTACACCATGTGCGCCGACCGTGGTAACGACACCATTTCCAACCTGTACCAGGTGTACTACCCGGCCGTTCTCCGTTCGCTCAAGAACATCATCGAGAGCGGCGTCAAGGCTGGCATCATGGTTGGCATGTGCGGCGAGGCCGCTGCCGATCCGCTGCTGGAGCCGGTGCTCATCTCCTTTGGTCTGGAGGAGTTCTCCATGTCTGCACCGAGCATTCTGCGCGCTCGCAAGACCATTTCTCAGTGGTCCAAGGCCGATGCCGACGCTCTTGCCGAGAAGGCTTTGGCGCTTGACACTGCCGAAGAGGTCAAGGCACTTCTCGAGGCTAACGCTCGTTAATCGTGCGTAGGTCATGAGATAGGTAATTTGCAGGGTCGTACGGTGTGGAATCCCATGTCGTGCGGCCCTGTACTCAAGTTAGGGGGACCTTTGTTTTACACGTTAACCGCCAACCCTGCCGTCGATATGACGGTTTCCTGTCAGACGCTCGTGCCCGACGAAAACATTCGTTCGAGCAATGCTAGCTACACGCCCAATGGCAAGGGCCTGGACGTGTCGTTTGCCCTTAAGAAATTTGGCGTCGATTCCGTCGCGCTCGGTTTCTTTGCTGGTTTTACCGGGCGTTTTATTGTCGATGAGACCATGAACATGGGCTGCCTCTGCCGCCCGGTGTGGACCGACGGCATCACCCGCATCAATTCGTACCTCAACGATGGCGAGCACGAGTACGGCGTTTTGAACCCGGGCGCTCCGCTTACTCCGCAGGCTCAGCAGGAGCTCTACGACATTTTGGATACCGCGGGTAACCTTGACTGCCTGGTTGTTTCCGGCTCTGTGCCGCCCAAGGCCTCTCCGGATTTCCTGGATAAGGTCATGGATCATGCCCATGCGCGTGGTTCCGATGTGGTTCTCGACCTCTCCAGCTCCAAGCTCAAGACGCTTGCCTCTAAAAAGCCGCTGCTCATCAAGCCCAATCATCACGAGATGCGCGAGATTTTTGGCGTCACCATCGATACCGATGACGACGCTCGCCGCGCTCTTGCCATGGCTCACGAGGTGGGCGTGCAAAACGTTCTGCTCACGATGGGTAGCCGCGGCTCCGCGTACTTCTCCAACGGCGAGGACATCTGGTATGCCAAGCGCCAGTTCAACATCAAGCTGGTTTCTTCCGTGTGTGCCGGCGACTGCACGCTCGCCGCGTTCCTCACCATGTGGTACAACGATCGCAACAACGTAGAGAGCGCTTTGAAGCTCGCTCTTGCTACCGGTGCAAACGTTGCAGAGAGCGTTGGTCTGGGCGACTTCTCGCATGTCGACGAGTACAGCAAACGCATCGAGGTCCGCAAGCTTCCTCGTCTGTAGGACGTAAGGCTGCCGCCTCGTCTTGAACATATTGTTCGGTCTTTTAAGCCGGGTGCTATATCCCCCTATGGCACCCGGCCTTATCTATGTGACAAAAAGTCGACAGGTTTATTTTGTCACAATTTACCGTTCACGGGCTCAAATCGACCGTTGGCAGGAGTTTATGCAGGTAGATGGTTCGATGTCGCAATGCCCGCCGCCGGCGTGCATCGCTGCCCGTCTTTCGCTTTTTGTCGTGTTTGTTTGTTTTCGGACAGGGTTTTCGCGGGTCTTCGATTTGGTACGCTAGGAGCGGTTTTACACAGCAATTTCGCCTCGTGGACCATACAAAGGAGACATCATGATCTACACCCTTACCGCCAATCCTGCGATCGACTACAACATTACATGCGATGGTTTGGAGCCCAACTGCGTCACGCGCACGCGCGACGCCGTCTACAGCCCGAACGGCAAGGGTCTGAATGTTTCTTTTGCCCTTCATCACTTTGGTAAAGACACCGCTATTCTTGGCTTTTTTGCTGGCTTTTCCGGCCGCTTTATCGTCGAAGGCGCCGAGGTCAAGGGTGTCGACGTGCACCCCGTGTGGACCGATGGCATTACGCGCGTGAATGTATTTCTTAACGCTCAGGACCGCGAGTTCAATATGGTGAACGCCGGTGCTGCGGTGAACCCTTCGAACGAGCAGGAAATGTACGACCTGATTGACTCGCTTGAGGATATGGAGTGCCTGGTTGTTTCCGGCTCTCTGCCGCCGCATACGTCCGAAGATTTCCTTTCGCAGGTCATCTCGCGCGTTAAGGCTCGCGGTGCAGAGTTCGTGCTCGACATCTCGAGCCCTCAGCTGTCCGATCTTATTGCGGCCGAACCGCTGCTCATCAAACCCAACGACGATGAACTGCTCGATATCTTTGGCCTCGAGGTTTCGCTTGAAGACGAGCAGACGGTTGTGGACGCGATGGCCGAGCTTCATAAGAAGGGCGCCAAAAACGTGCTGCTCACGCTGGGCGGCAAGGGAGCGTATTTCTCCAACGGCAAGCATATCTGGTATGCGCGCTGCACGGTGCCGGTAAAGGTGCTTTCGACGGTTTGTGCAGGCGATTCTACGCTCGCAGCGTTCCTGTCCATGTGGCATGACGATCCCGAGCACGTTGAGGATGCGCTGCGTTTGGCCATGGCGACGGGTGCCAATGTTGTTGAGTGCGCAGGTCAGGGCGATTTTTCCAAGGTCGACGAGTACCGCCAGCACGTCGAGGTTCGCACGATTGCCTAAATGTGACAAAAAGACGACAGGTTTATTTTGTCACATTCTGCCGTTCGCCGATTTTTACTGAATATGGCCTTTGAGATATGGACTCGCCGTGAATTATCGGCGGGTCCTTTTGTTTTGCGCCGTCTTGTTTGGCCATTGCAAGCAGCCATGTTTGATTTGTGTTAGATGTTGCGATCTTTTTTATTTGAAGGAACGGAATTTCCGCAGATACCGTTCGCCATTGTTTCCCCTGTTAAAAGCTCCTTTTTTCTAATCTGTGGTCAAATGCAATTAACTGAGGGGGCATTATGGCAACAGACGCGCGTAAAATGTCGGAATCTGGCTACTATCACGCAATCGCTCGTGGCAATGGCCGTCAGCTGATTTTCGAAGACGATGATGACCGGCTTCTCCTGCTGCAAAAACTTGAGGAGGTTTTCGCGCAAAAGCATATCGTTGTTATCGCGTGGTGTCTGATGGGCAACCATTTTCATCTGGCGTTACTCGATCGAGAACAAGCATTGTCTGCTGCTTTTCAAGCGGTTCTCTCGTCATATGCGCGTATATACAATCGCAAGACGGGTCATTCTGGTCATCTTTTTGATGCGAGATTTTGGAGCGAGCCGATTAAAAGCGACGCACAGTTGCTCGAGACCGTGCGCTATATTCACGATAACCCGCAAAAAGCTGGTATTGAACCTTCCTGGTGTTATCGATGGAGCAGCTATGGCCAGTACGCGCGCGGTGAAGAAGGGCTTGCGGATACGACTGTGGTGCTTGATCTGATTGGCGGACCGCGCGGCTTTGTTGCCTTTACGAACAATATCTTGCCCATATGGGATCCTGCGGAGGAAGAACTGGAGGAGCTTCGCCATGACTTCCGTGTAGTAGAGGTCTTGACCGAACATGGCGTCGCAAGTCCCGCGAAGATAAAAGCCCTGCCAAAACCCGAGCGCGATGGCCTTTTGAGAGATTTAAGGGCGCGCGGCTTCAGCATACGTGAGCTGGAGCGCTTGACGGGCATTGGCAGGGGCGTTATTCAGCGATCGTGAAGAATCGATGAAAATGTGACGAAATAAACCTGTCGACTTTTTGTCACATCGTTTTGTTGGGGCGTTGGGCTAGGCAAGAGATCCCATGGGATCCCAGGGGGCAAGCTCGATTGGGTCGCTCTCGAAAGCGGCGAGCTCTTCGGGCGTAAGGTATTTCTTGTCTACGACCACCTGGTAAACGTACTCGTCAAACCATGCGGCGGAGCCGATGTCATAGCCTTCGTGGCCGTGGTCTTCGCCCCAGCTGTTCTCAATGCGCCAGGAGGTTGGCTCGCCCGCCGCATCTAGGCTCACGCCCTGCAGGGTCATGGCATGCGTCATGAGCGATTCGCCGTATTGCAGGCGATCGCCCTTGTTGAGACCGGCCTCGATAGGCAGGCCGAAGAGCGCGTCCACATCGATCGAGGCGGGGTCGAGCAGACCGCGCTCGGAATCAAATCCCTGGTCCACGTCGGAGCCAAACCACACGGGCAGGCCATCGTGTATCTGCGCTACCGCCACGCGCTTGAGTGACTCGATGGGAAGGTTTACATATCGCACACCGCCATCTTCGGCGACATTTCCCAGGTATTTAACGGTGTAGGAGCGGTAATAAGGCTTGTCGGGCGTGGGTGCGTTGATGATTGAGATATAGCTATCGAGGTCCATGTCCACGTACTCGCGGAAGAACTCCTGCGGCGTATAGGTTCCCGATGCCTTGAGTTCGCCCTTTTCATCGCGGATGCGGACGTCAAATGACGCAGGTGGCTCGCCCAAGCAGATCACAAGGGTGCGATAGACATCCGAGAGCATCTCGTTCTTAGCCGCCTGCAGCTCTTCTGTGGTTTGGCCGGCAGTCACCGCCTCGCGGAGTTTCTTTGCACATGCGCGCAGATAACGGGTGAGATATTTATCCAGGTCACGGGTATTGGAGGAGTTTGCCGTTTCCGGCATAGCCTCTTTGGGACACACGCCGTATTTTTTAACGAGTGAGCGGAACATGTCCCACTGGCCTCCGTCACACAGTGGGTCTGCTAGCAGGAAAGACACCTCGCGGCCGGCAAGGTCTTGATTGGCGGTGGCGATAATGTTTTCGAAGAACCAGTTGGCACGCTCGTATTTATCCCAGAAGAGGGGATAGGCCTGCGAAAGTTCAAAGGTCTTGATGCCAAGCTTTTTGATGATGCGGTAACGCATGGTATTGAGGCTGGCGAACATCCAACAGCGACCGGAGCGTTTTTGGTTGGTGATGTCGCCCTGCTTGAGCTGCACATCAAAGGTGGTCGAGGCGAGCGATGCTGCCTGTGGATTGTGTGCTGCAGCGCGGATGCCGCAGGAACTGGCCGCATTGCGTGCAATGACAGTAGCGCGGTCCTGCGCGATGCGGGCTGATGTTTCCCGGGTTATGGCGGGGTCTATGGCGTGCATGGTCATGTTTGTCTCCAATCAAATGCATGCGTTCCCGTGCGATGCGGCGCAACAGGAACGTGACGGCTGACCATTGCAAATATATTCCTGTTCTAGGGCGAAAGAAAGACGGCGACCGCCAGCCCGGTCGCTTTTTGTCCCGGATGCCATGGCGCGAGTATCTGTCGGCTGCGTCTGAATATGTAGGACTCGTGAAAATGTGACGAAATAAACCTGTCGACTTTTTGTCACGGGGGAGTGGGGGTGGGGAGCGGAGTCGGTATACTGGTGGGCGAAACGTACGAGGAAGGGAAATCGGTGGCGGATATCAGCGCATATGAGGATGTCGATCTTGAGGGAACGCGACTTTCGAGGCCTGCGTGTCGCGTGTTGCGCGCGCTTGAGGCGGCGGGTCTTGAGGCGTGGGTCGTGGGCGGCTGGGTTCGCGATGCCCTCATGCATGCGCCTTCCCATGATGTCGATATGTGCTGCTCGGCCCCTTGGCAGCATAGCAAGGTAGCGCTCGAGACTGCGGGCATCGACGTGGTTGAGTCGGGCATCAAATTCGGCGGCATTACCGCCATCGCGGACGGCGAGCGCATCGAGGTCACCACGTATCGCCTTGACGGCTTCTATACCGATGGCCGCCATCCAGAGGAGGTAACCCGGGCTGAACGCGTTGAAGACGACCTTGCCCGTCGCGATTTCACCGTGAATGCCATGGCGTGGCACCCTGTTCGTGGGCTCCTCGACCTCTACGACGGCGTAGGCGATCTTGCACGCCGTGAAATTCGGGCGGTGGGGGAGCCGCGTCGTCGTTTTGAGGAAGACGCCCTTCGGATGCTTCGTGCCGTGCGCTTTGCTTGCCGCCTGGACTTTACCGTGGAGCCCGCCACGCGAAAGGCCCTGGCAGATTGCGCGCCTCTGCTCGATGCCGTCGCGCGCGAGCGTGTTGGCGTGGAGCTGCAGGGCGTTCTCGCAACTGGCCTTGGGGGAGATGCTCTTGAGCGCTATCCCGAGGTGATGTGTGCCGCTATTCCCGAGCTTGCGCCCTGCCGCGGTTTTGACCAGTGCAGCATTTATCATGATTACGATGTTTACGACCATACCCACCGTGTGCTTACGGTGGCCTGCGTGCTCGCGCGTGCGCAGGATGACGGGGGCACTCAGGCGGTTGCTATTTCGCCTTCGCTTATGTGGGCGGCTCTCCTGCATGACATCGGAAAGCCTCAAACGTTTTTTAAGGACGAGGCAGGCCATGGCCATTTTTACGGCCATCCCGAGCTTGGTTCCACGATGGCGAAGGAGATTATGCATCGCCTGGCATTGCCAAACGATTTGATTCGCGACGCCTGTCTTCTCATCAAATATCATGACCGCCCGCTCGGGGCTGATCGAAAGAGCCTGTTGAAGATGATGAACCGCTTTGCGGCGCAGGGCGTGGACACCCCACGGCTCATGGATGAGCTGTTCGACCTTAAGCGTGCCGACGCGCTGGGCAAGTCCGCCCTCTGCTTTGAGTACGTGTGGGAAGTCGAGGACATGCGAGAGATGTTCCACAAACTACTTGAGGCAGACGAGGCATATAGCGTAAAGACCCTGGCTATTTCGGGCCGCGACCTCATTGCCGCGGGGGTCGAACCAGGCCGCCGGATCGGTGAGCTACTGGAGCAGGCTCTCGCAGCGACGATGCAAGGTGGCGTTGCCAACCGTCGGGATGATTTGCTGTGCTATCTCGCGCGGGTGGCCGGCATTTGCGCAGATGTTCCCACCTCGTCTCTTCATGATTTATCCATAAATTAGGACGATTTTAAATCACCCCTTGCGCAAAAGCCTCAGTATCCCGTAATATAACTTTCGCATTGAGGCAGCAATGCTTCGGCACATGGCCCGTTCGTCTAGCGGTTTAGGACGCCGCCCTCTCAAGGCGGAGATCACCGGTTCGAATCCGGTACGGGCTACCATCGATTGTTCAGGGCTCCTTCGGGAGCCTTTTTCATATTGCTTGCTGTCGTAGTTGCCATTCTCTAGCGAATGCGTCAAAGTCATACCTTTCAAAAATGTGATGCAGGCTTGCATGGAAGTCTGGGGATAATGGCGCTCAGGACGTACAATGGAACACGTTCTACGTCTAATTAAAGGAGAGCCATGACGGGGCCCCTTAAGCACAAAACTTCTCATCCGCAGGTTGACGTTCAGGTTGCCGGCGGCGACGATACCAAAACCGCGCGTCGCGGTGCCATCTTCATCGGATTGGTCCTCATCGCCTATATCGTTTATTTGGTGGTTACGGGACAGATGGCGCAGTTTTGGGGCGCTATGGCGTCCGTGAAGGGCGGTTGGCTGTTCGTTGCCTGCTTCTTCATGTTCTTGTACCTGGTTTTCGGTATCCTTGCTTACGCAATTGCCGTGTGGCTTGATCCCCATTCGCCTGTGGGCATTCGCGATCTTATCTCCGTTGAGGCTTCGGGCATTTTCTTTGGCAATCTCACGCCCATGATGATGGGCTCCACGCCCGCGCAGATTTACCGTTTGACCAAGGCGGGGCAAAACGTGGGCGAGGCGGGTGCCACGCAGTTCACGCGATTTATCGTGTACCAATTTGGCCTCGTTGCCTGGGGTGCCATTCTGCTTTTGGCTCGAATGCCGTATTTTGCCGAGCATTATGGCGACATCACGCTGCTGTGCGTCTTCAGTTTTGGCGGCCACTGCCTCATCTTGCTTGGTATCTTTGCCGTGGCGCTCATGCCGGGTATGGTGACGCGTCTGGCACATTGGATTATCAACCTGCTTGAGCGAGTTGGCATGTCCAAGTCGAAGATTGAGGGATGGCGCGGCTTTGTCGACAGCGAGATCTACTCGTTCTCCGATAAGTTCAAGCTTTCTGCCGGGCATTTCTCTTCGATGGTGCTTACCGTCATCATCACCATGCTGCAGCTCGCTTTCTTCTATTTGGTGCCATATTTTTTGATGCTCGCCTTTGGTAAGCACGAGGTCGACTTTTTCTCGGTCATGGCGGCGAGCGCTTTTGTGCAGCTGCTTTCTTCTGCGGTTCCTCTGCCGGGCGGCACCGGTGGTGCCGAAGGCGGCTTCGCACTGTTTCTGGGCCATTTCTTTGGCTCTGCTGCAACAGCAGGATATCTTCTGTGGCGCCTTATCACGTTTATTGCTCCTACTATCCTGGCGGCGCCGCTTCTGGGTCTTAAAAGCGCTCACAACGCGAGCATTCATGCTCGCTGGGACCGTGTACTGCGTCGCTTTGGCAAGGATTCGTCTGGATCGGCCAAATCCTCCTCATCCGGCTCTGCGCACAAGAAGGGTAAGAAACGCAGCCATCCCTCGCATCATGAAGACGAGATTGCTGCTCCGCTGGCTTCTGTCGGGTCTCTTGAGGGGGCGTCCGCATCGTCTTCCCATCGCTCGAGCGCCAATGGCGCCACGTCTTCGGGCCCTTCGCGCAAAAAGCCCGTTGCTCGAAGGACGGTGCGCCAGTCGGCAGATGGCATTACCGTTTCCCCATCTCAGTTCAAAAAGAAGCCTCGCGCATAGGGGAATGCTTAAGCGGCGGTTGATGCCGGTGGCTTCTGGGTGCTATTTGATAAAATGCCCTCTCGGCTTACTGCCGGGAGGGCGTTTTGCGTGCCTATATGGAGGACTCGTGAAAATGTGACAAAATAAACCTGTCGACTTTTTGTCACATTATTGCTTGAGGGTGCGGCCCTGGGCTGCAAACTTGTGCATGTCGGACTCGGCCATGCCCTGAGTGCGATCGTCGCGGCGCTTGGTGTACAAGGGATCGTTCTTGTCCGTCCACAGGCGGTCGGCAACGGGGCTCCAGGCCTCAGCTGCGGCCTTGGTCTTCTCACGCAGCTGCTCGGGCGTCTCTTGCTCTACGAGGTCCGTAGAGTGTGCGCCGGATTCTGCGACCATCTTCGGCAGGACATCGGGATTCTCGAGCATGGGGCACGGCTTGAGGTAGTTGTCGTTAAACGGCATATTCTCGTAGTACTTCATGAACAGGGGAGAGCGCAGCGCATCAAGAAGACTCATGTCATGGATGTTGGCGTTGGAGTAGTGGATAAACACGCAGGGCTCCACGTCGCCTGCGGCGTTGATGTGCAGGTAGCGACGGCCGCCGGCAATGCATCCGCCCACGTACTCACCGTCGTTTTGGAAATCGAGCGTGAACAGCGGCTTTTTCTCGCGCATCTCGCGCACGAAGTGATACATGCGCTCGCGTTGCTCGGGCGTGGGGATGAGCTCGGCTGTAGCGCCGCGTCCGACGGGCATGAAGTGGAAGTACCAGCAGAACAGCGCGCCCTCGTTGATCATCCAGTCGATGTTCTCCTCGGTGGCAACGGCATCTGCGTTTGCCTTGGTCCAGCAGCATGAGATGCCAAAGGGCAGGTCATGCTCGCGCAAGAGCTTCATTGCGCGTTCGATCTTCTTATAGGTGCCCTCTCCGCGACGGGCGTCGGTGGTGTGCTCGTTACCCTCGGCCGAGATGGCGGGAACAAAGTTGGCCACGCGAATCATGTCCTGACAGAACTGCTCGTCGATAAGCGTTGCGTTGGTAAAGCACAGGAACGCGCAATCGGGGTGTTTTTCGCAGATGCGGATAAGATCTGCCTTGCGCACCAGGGGCTCACCGCCGGTGTAGATGTACATATGCGTACCCAGCGCTTTGCCCTGAGTGACGATGGAATCGATGTCTTCAAAGGAAAGATTTTGCCTGTGCCCGTATTCGGCTGCCCAGCAGCCCGTGCAATGCAGGTTGCATGCGCTTGTGGGATCGAGGAGGATGGCCCAGGGGATATTGCACTGGTATTTATCGCGGTTTTGCTCCTGCTCGGGCCACGCCAGGATATTGCCGTCGACTATGAGGGTCTTGAGCAGGCGTGTGCGCATCTCGGGATTTAGCTTAAATGCGCGCATGATAAGGTCGTACCAGTTGCCGCGACTCTTGATGACGTTGGTGAACGCCTCACGCTGCGTAGGGAAAACGTTATCCGGTACCAGCTTGTTGATGAGGTCCATGATCTTATCAACGTGCTTTACGGGGTCTTCGTCCAGATAGTCGATGAGCTTGTTGAGCGCAGCGCGCTCTGCGGTTTGCTTGAGTGCCATGTGTACCCTCCTGGTTGACATCGACGAGTGGTCGGGCGGCGCGGGGTCTCTCGGTCTTCGAGAGAAACGGCTGGGGTCGTAGATGCGGTAACGAGTCGCTTGTGGACGACATCTGCGAAATTGCACCGCCTGACGCATTCGCTACAGGAATAGTACCCAAACGTGATATATTCAACAAACGTAGAAAAGCCTATTGTGTCTATTCAACAAAGGTATCTAGGTTTGTATCTTCTTCTACAAAAGGGGTTGTGATGGCCAATATTAAAACGGAAAAGGGCGTGCGCGTTGACCGTCGCGTTGTGCGCACGCGCAAGGCGATCCTTGCTGCGTTTGAGAAGCTTCTTGAGAAGAAGGACCTGAGCGAAATCACCATCAGCTCGATAGCGCGCGAGGCCGATATTGATCGAAAGACGTTTTACCTGCATTTTGGCAGTATCGATGGCCTGCTCGATGCTGTTGCCGAGGAATCGGTCGACTATATCGTCAATACGGTAGAGGAGGCTTTAAGCGGGCATCAGGCCGAGAGCGCCGAAGACGTGCAAATTGCCGCTGATACGTTTTTCGCAACGGTGAATCATGTGGTAAGTCAAAACATCGTCATCAATAAACGTCTGTTCGAGCTGTTGCCGCCCGAAGAGCTCATTACTCGTATTCGTAAGCCGCTCGAACGTGCGCTGCTCGACGGCAATTTGGTGCCGAGCGACTTGCCCGATGAACTCTTTGAGTACTATCTTTCGTTTTTGCTCAGCGGCATCGTAGGTATTTACCGAGCGTGGGTGCTTTCGGACGGATCGATTCCTATCGAGCAAGTTTCTGCCGTTGCAAATGATCTTACGCAGCACGGCTTGATGTCACTGGAGAAGCGCCTCGACGCCTAGGGCGGCGTTTAGGACGTTGCCGGATTACAAAAAACGGCGAACCCCATTTCAAGGGTCCGCCGTTTTTCTATTGACGTTTGAGCGTGTTACTAGTTGTGCACGACTACGCAGTCGCCGACATTGATCATGTCGTAGAGCTCTGCTGCTTTGGAGGGCGGAAGGTTGATGCATCCGTGGCTGCCCACGCTCAGGTAGGCATTGGGATTGGAGAAGCTTGAAGATGCTTGCCAGTTGGCGTCATGAAGGCCCACGGCACCGCCGATGAAGGACATCCAGTAATCAACGTAGGAGATGTAGATGGGCTCTCCGGTCTCTGGATCTTTTTTGCCGGTGAGCTTAACGTTGCGCTCCTTGTTGTTAATGGAGTAAATGCCGGTAGAAGACGCATTGCCCTCATTGGGATTGCCCGAAATGATGCCAGATTCCCACTTGAGATTGCCGTCTGCATCGTAGTAGCGCGCGTGCTGCTCGGAAAGGTCGACGTCGACATAGGCGCCCCAATCGGGCTGGCCCGCATCGGTGTACTTTGCAGCGGTCTGCTTGGTGGGGATGTCGATATCGCCCGTCTGCTTGTTGGCAACGGCGTCTTGGATCATCTGGGCGAGGGATGCCTCGTCGCTGATCCAGCCATAAGTGCCGCCGCCGATGGTGACTTGCTTGCCATCCGGGCGCGTGTAGGTGCGCTCACTGCCGGCGGTATCGAGCTTGGTCACGGCGAGGTTGTGAATCCATTCGGCAAGCTGATCGTGGTTGAGCGTGGGCTTGAGTGAATCGTCGAAAGTGATCCACTTGCACATCTGGGCACCGTTGAGCGTAGCTACGGTGGCTCCGCCCATCTTGAGATTCACGTTGACGCCGAGCAGCTCATTTGCTGCGTCGCAGGCCTTTTGGAGCTGTTCGTCGGTGGCGCCTCCGGCGAGGGGCTCGTAGGCAGAATCGTCAAGGGAGCAGGTGGACTGAGCGTGTTCGATGGCTTCCGTTGCCGCCTTTGTTACCGTATCGGCATTTATGCGCTGGCTCGAACGCGCCTTTTCGACGGTGAACTTGCCGGCATCGGCGTCATAGGCGCCAGCGGCATCGAAGGTGCCGGGTCGGTCTTGGTTGAAAGCCTCGATGGCGGCGGAGAGCTCCTGGTTGAAGGCGTCCTTGTCGTATGTTGCTTTGGTCGTCTCTTCGAGAGAGGCGAGGTTTTCCTTGGCGTTACCCGTAGCGAGGGATCGGATGAGCTTGACGGGCCAGAGGAAGGCTGAATCTCCCGCTAGAACGGCTTGTGCCTCGGCTTTAGCGTCGATGGAGAATGTCCCTTTGGCAGGCGTAAAGGTCCAGTCCATGCCGCAGCCGGTGAGGTGCATCGAATAGTTTGCAAGTGAGGATTCGATTCGCTCCGCAGCGGTGTTTGCTGTGGCAAGAGACACATCCACGCCGGCAATCGACGTATTGGGATAGTAGATATTGGAGAAGGCGATGACGCCGGCGATATAGGCTACGACAACGACGCCTCCCACGATGGCGGCTGCGATCTTGCCATGCTTGCGGTTCTTGGGCTCTTGGGGTGCAGAACCACCTGCATTTGAAGTGGCCTTGGGGGGAGCCATATGGTTGGGTGCGCGATGTGCGCCAGCAGGCTGCTGGGCGCGTGCGCTTGCCGAATGGACGCGAGCTGCCTGTGGGACAGGGGGCATGATTCTGGTGGAGTTGGGCGTCACGGGCTGAGGCGGGGTTACGCCACCGTTCCCGGATTGTGCATCAAATGCCATCGGGTCTTTCCTCGATTTGATTGAAAACTTGCCATCTAGCAAAGGCGATTATACCTATTCGATCTTGAATAGGATGCACGACATGGAGTTTTCACCACTTTTTGAGGAGCATTTGAGGTGCGGAAACGGCGGCGTTGTAAAACGCTAAGCGCAGATGCCGCAGCGGGCACATGCCGAGAGCGCGGAGGGCGCCTGGGCAATGCCGCCGCGTGCGGTTTCGCGAAGGCTTGCGGGCAGGGCATGGCCTACGCTGAGCATGACTTTTGCCATCTCGTCAAAGGGGACAAGGCTGGCTATGCCGGAAAGTGCGAGCTGTGCGGAGGAGAATGCGGCTGCCACTCCCATTGCGTTTCGTGTTTGGAGACCATCA
>OGRN01000614.1_pt1 | contig 33458 bp, 35 predicted proteins | sample 1553401 | NCBI WGS metagenome assembly OGRN01 (sample SAMEA2580096, study PRJEB22360) | human gut metagenome | biome: human gut; feature: human-associated habitat; material: faeces | place: Denmark | collected 2008/2010 | reverse complement strand
ATCCACAGCTTAAAAGAGTGTCGCAACGGCTCTCCCGCTGCCGGTTCGGTAGTAAAAAAAAGAGGCCGGCAGAGCCGTTTTTCCGGATAAGACCACCCAACGAATCTTCCGGAACACGGTTCTGTACCTGTTCCCCTATCAGGTTTTGTGAAAACTCCGGTCCTCTTATTATGGTGACTATCCGTAAAAAACGGGGGACACGAGTGGGTGAACCCTGAACGGTATCGGCTCGATGTACCCTCGGTGCATTCAGGGAATGCCCCCCGGAAAGTATGTTAAAGCGTTGCGGATAGCCGGACGGGAAACGCAACGGCATGGGATTACCCGACTTGCCGCCCTCACAAGAACAAGCGAGCGCCGCACGTCTCCCGGAGAAGTCGAAATAAAAATGCACGGCCGTTCCGAAAATCCGAAACGACCGTGCGGACATATATAGTGAAAGGTTGGAAGTAGGCGTGAAAGAAGCGGAAGGAACGGCAAACATACCGGTACCAGACAGCCGGAATTTTCCGGCGGCGGTCTGTACGATATGAGGAATGGAGTGTTGCCGTAACATATTGTCGGGAATCGATTGCATTTGATCTCCCTACGCCCGGCACTTTATGATGAGACAATAAAAAAAGGGCAAGGACGCAGGTGCAATTTCCCCAGTCGGCCTTGCAGTGCCTTAGTTCGGTAATTGCCCTTACGCCCAAGCCCGCCCCAGCAACTCGTGCCGGGGCATGACTTAGGTTTCAGACAAATTTTACACCGAATTAAACCTGTTATACAAAATATAACAGTCTGCAAGTTTACTGGGGGTAATGGTTTGTCTTAACCTTTAAAATATGTTACGACCTTAGCCGTATTTACTCCGCGAATGTAACATAACTTTTTCGTTTTTAAAAGTTTTCTATTCGCAGGAAAACAAAAGAAGCGTGGACATTATGCCCTATACGTTACAGAGGTTCTGGTAAACCCGTCGACAACATAAAGCATAAGAGGCCCACGCCATTAGCATGGTATCAGATTAACACCCACCCAATGGCGTAAGCCATAAAAGTGAGGGCTACCTATGCTTTGCAGTCGACATTAATTTACCAGATTTCTGTAACAGCAAAGCCAACGCACCGTTTCCGGCAAACGTTACCTCAAAGGTACGAAACGAATCGTAAAAAGCAACGGTCGGATGTTCTGTTTTGTAATTTTTCAATATCTTTTCATCTTGTCCTGGAGTAAACAGCGCCTCGTTCGAGCCTCTTTTGTCAGAAATCTGACGCACAAGGAACTCCCTGTGCCGAGAACGCCTCACTCCGTCCGAAGGTCGGACGAGATGCAGGCCGTATGATGGACATGGTAAGGCGCGAACCCGGAAACAGCCCGCACCGGAAAGGAACGGACTATCTGCCTCGGCCTGCACGCCTGCTCGCGCGCCTGTCACTATCGGCAAATAAACTCTTCATTTAACTAAAACTCTGTTACATTAACGCCGCAAACATACGGATTATTTTGTAAATACGATCAATAAACCGGATAGTAACAAGGACAAAATCACGGAAAAACGATACAAGGATTGCATAATGTGCAGAGCGTTTCTTCCTTTGTAAACAGTATTAATCATTAAATTTTTAAGATATGAAAATCACATTTGAAGTCGGCGACATCGTTAAGCTTGTCAACCCGGAGAAGTACACACAATCGTTTATTTACAAAAAAAATCTATTTAAGATCGCCGCCATCCATCCGGACGAAATCAAATTGTCCGGGCTGGAGCGACCACTGACGACAAAAGACATCCTCCCGGTAAAAATCGACGGAGCCGAAGATAGTGATATTTACTATGCTCCAGTTATTGCCGCGGCTACTGTTTTGCCTAACCAGCCTATCCCGGCATACTGGACGGATGATTCATACTACCTCGATGCCTTTGAGAAAGTCAGAATCGAAAAATCCGACAAAACACTTCTGGATTTAGTCCGCGAGCAGGATTTTGAATACGTGCATGAGGTGCAGCATTTTTTACACCGACGGTATGGAAGTGATGATCTGAAAATCAACTATACCATCATACGGCGTAACAGAAAGGCGATCATTGCTGATTAGTCTTACGTCGCATCGGCGACTGCCGGCGGCAAGCATTTCGACCGGGGTACAAATTGTAGCCCACTGGTCGTTTAGTTCAAGGTCACGCTGGCGCATCCGCTTGTATATTTCCTGTCAATGAGGAAAGAATCACAATATTCAAGTATTATATCTATAATTGGTATACCACGTTGATCTTGCTTTCCGTAGAAACGAAAAACAGGTTTGAACAGCGGAGCGATTCGTACAAATAAACATATTGCTTTTTCAGCAGGATCTATTTTCCGCTCCGGGTGCTGCTGAACTTGTACCCGAGATTGACGGTAAAATATCGGCCGAACGAGTAGCTCCAGCGGGTCTGCACGTAGTCGGAGTACATGGCCGTCTGGAAGCCTGCATTTCGGTTCAACACATCGTAAATCACGACGCTCAGGTCGGCCCGGCGCTTGAGGAACTTGCAGCCGAACGCGAGGTTCAGGATATGGTCGGCGGTATTGTAAGCCCGGCCGCCGAAGCGGTTGTAGAACGCGGCATTGTAGCGGGCGTTGAAATAGAGGTGCCTGAGGATGGCCGGCAGTTCCAGTCCGGCCGAGAGCGATGTGCGGCAATACTTGTCCGTCTCGCTGGCCGTGTTCTCCGAGTGGACATAGGTGGCCGCCGCACCGAGGGTAAGGCGCACCTTGTCCGAGAAATTACTTTTGAGCCCGAGGTCTGCGCCGGGGATATGGCTGCGCGTGCGGTTGGCCCGGTCGCCGATATAGCTCGGGACGTTCTCGTAGGCGTACCGGATTGAGGCGTCGAGGTTACACCGAATCGTCCGGATCATCCGCTTGAACTGGATGCGCCCGTCGGCCGTCGTCGCCCCGCCCCCATTCTCATAGGTGGTCAGCGTGCTCTGAGCCGGAGCCGTGTAATCCCACTCGGGCAGCCGCGTCGCCTCAGCGAAGAACTGCGTCCGCCACACGATGGGGTTGCGCGTAAATCTTGCGCTTGCCTGAATGTTGATGGTGTTCAGGGCCTCGCCGAATATTTTTTCATATTCGCTGAGAATGTTGTGTACATAGCTCTGTTGGAGTTTGGGGTTTCCCCCTGTCAGCCAATAGGGATTTGTATTATCAAGTCGAGGACGAAGTTGTTCAAGCGATGGCAGCAAGGTACTTGTCGTATAAAATAGGTTCACCCGCCGCCTTTTGCTATCGCACGCACTCCACAATATCATGGCAGGTAAAACCGATTGGAATCGGTTGTTGTATAGATTCATTTCGGGAAAGCTCTCGTCCCGATCGAGTGTCGCCGCCTTGTAAGTCAGATCGAGTTTCACATTGAGATTGATCGACGTAAAATAAGCCTCCCAAGTAGTGGCGGCGCGGTGTTCACGAGTCCGATTGGTAAAGTTATGGGTATTTATCGTATCGGTCTGTGGGAAGCTGGGCCTTGAAAGGTCGAGAGCCATTTGCCGGCTGCGACTGTTATCGTATGAGTAGACATAGGAAAGCCGTAAGTCATTTTTTCGCTCTTTGGAGAATTTGTAGTATACATTGGCGTCGAGCTGATAACCGGTGCTCAGATCGTCGGAGGCAATATGCACGATCTGTCGCGTTGTCGTCGAAGTGAGCGTGTCGATCCGGGCCGTTGTCCCGTCACCGTCCTGTCGGTGGTACCATGCGCCCACGCCTGCGCTAAACCGTCTGTCGGTTGCCATATCCCATGCGATATGCTCTTGAAGGTCATAACCGTTTTGGCGCCCCATCGACTGTTGTCGGTTCCCGGCGGATCGATTGCCGTCCAATATCGAGACTGCCGATTGCAAGCCGTCGGCATCGTCACTTGTGAAATTAAGTATCTGATTCGCGCGGAGCTTACCGCCCAAGACGTTGGGATGGTCGATCGCAAGGTCAGTTCGATGCTTTCGGGAAGTTGTGACGTTGCGCGTCGTATCGGTATAAGTCCGGCTCGTGTAATCGGCCGCGGGGAAATAAAGCCGCTCGATGGTGGACTGCGAGCGAGAATAGTCGTCCGAAAAGCGGTAATAGCCGCTTACCGATGCAACTTCCTTGGTTGCCGTTTGCCAGTTGCGCGACAGGTTGATATTGGCCTTTGTCTGGCGCGTATAGGCGCTCGGCGGGGTTTGTGCCTGCACGAGCCGGCTGATCGAGGTCTCGGAGCGCCCGACATTGTTAAACGAGGCTCCGGCGAACGCCTGCAAGCCCTCTGAAAATGAACTGGCGGTGAACCCCACCGCATAGCGGTTACGGCTGTCCCGCCCGGTCTGTCCGATGTCGGCCCCGTAGCTGCCGATCACTTCGCCGTTGATTTGCCCGATCAGCTTGCTACGTGTCTCGATGTCGAATACACGTTCCTGTTTGTCGCCCCGCCGGTGCTTGCGGTTGACGTTCCGGTCGGCATACTCGTTATAGGTCCTGATCTTGATTACGTCCGAGGCTTGCAGGTTCTCCAGCGCGGTCATAGGGTCCTTGCCGAAGATCAGCCGGCCGTCAATATAGGTGCGGGCAATTTCCTCCCCGAGCACCGTGACTTTTCCAGCAGCGATCGCAACGCCCGGCAGTTGTTCGATGATATCGAGCGCTACGTCGCCCTCCAGTGTTCGAATCGCCGCCGCATTGTAAATAAGCGTATCGCCGTGCTGCGTCATAACTGGAATCACGCCGTTGACCGTGATCTCTTTGATTTGATTAACCTTTTCCTCCAGTTTGACGCTGATATTGCAGACTTCTCCCGGCTTAATCTCGCAGGTAATAACTTGCGGCTTTATATTGATATGGGTGATCCGTAGTGAGGCACTGCCTACCGGGACCCGTTCAAAAAATGCGATACCTTGATTGGCAACCTGATGGAGCGTATCGCCTGTCGTGCAAATTTCTGTTACCACGTTCGCAGGAATCCGGTCGTTGTCCTCGCCATGCTGATCGACTGAATATAGCCGGACGATCACCGTGCCGTATCGCTCCTGCCCCCGGACGCTTTCACATACCAATAGCAGACCCACAAGGTAGGCGATATATAGCAAGCATTTATTCATCGGGCGGAATATTGTTAGATAAGAAATATACAATAATTTTTAAATACCGGCAAAAAAATAAGGCATATACAACTCTACTATAATGAAATATTTAAGTCAATACATATTGTAAATACACGATTTAATATTTAACTTTAAAGCATTGTTCAACAATTTAATATAACCTATCATGAAAAAACTATGTCTACTGGCCGGATTACTCATGTTGTTGCTAATGCCGGTCTCAAACAGTTTTGCGGGTAATATTGCCGCAATGAACAGTAGTGCTGTTATGCGCTATACTGCGATTTATGTCAAAGTGTATAATACGACCACTACTGCGGATGCGAAAACGATTACGTTGGAGTGTGAACTGTCCGACACAATAGAAAACGTAAAGAATAAAATTATAGACAAGGAGGGGGGGAGAGCCGACAACTTGGTGCTATACTTTGCCAATCGACAACTTGAGGATGGCCGTACACTTTCCGATTACAATATTCAAGCAGGTTCACAGCTTATGTGCATTATTCGTAAGTAACAATACAATCGATTCATTATGAAAAAAATAATATTCTTTTTTGGAATATTGTGTTTGCTGGCATTAAGTACCGACTCTATGGCAGCAAACGGGATAAGTGTTAACTCTGTTCCATCAGAAACGGGCGTGATGCTGCGCCGGGCGGGTAGTTATCAGATTTTTGTACAGATGTATTATCGTAATTCAACGAGACCTCTCAAAACGATCACTTTGGAAGTAGATGCCTCAGATACTATTGAGAACGTAAAAGCAAAAATTTATGACAAAGAGGGCATTGTCGCCGATCAACAAGCCCTGTATTTTGCAGGAAGATATTTAGCTGACGGTAACACTTTATCCGACTACGCTATTACACGCGAGAGTACGATTATGTGTATCGAGCGATAAAAGCGGTATGATTCATCGGATACTTAGGCAGCGCTTTAAGCGCTGCTTTTTTATAGTTGTGCTCCCCGTTTCTTTTCTTTCTTTCGTTGGACTTGGAATTGCTGTTCGTAGTCCCGGTATTTTTGCGGAGTCGTTTTATTCGCGGTGAATTGCGTATTATATAGGATGGTCCCTTATTGACAAGTGGCCATATGGAAAGTGTGGAAACGATAGGGACTCCACATCGGCCAATGAGGAAAATTAAAGGTTAGGAGAGCTTCTTATTGGCAGAGAGAATTTCCAGATCGGCATTAGCAAAATCCCTGTCATTGGTAAGTAGGACGAAGTGCTTTTCTTGACACAAGTTAATGATCGCCTTATCTGTAAAATCTTGATTGGTCGGGCTCAACATGGCGTGTATGTCTTCTTTTCCATATATTTTACCATCCAACTGAAAAACAGACGATAACATGGACCGAACAATCTTGTATGTCCTGATTTCTGCGTTTTGTCCATCTGCGGAATTCCGCCATGTCTTGTAATAAGAATCGGGTTTACCATGGGCCACAGCATAACTTTTAAAGCTCGACCTCAGTTCTTTATTCACGACCTCAGAAAGCACATTGTAATCTACGACCAAACGATTTCCGTTACGTATTAACTGACTGAACATCGCACTATATTGCGCAGGCCAATACTCCATACTTGAAGTAGCAAAATAAAGATACAATAGAATATTGGCATCGAAAAAAATATCTCTGTCGCGCAATTGCGAAATATCACCGACTCGATAAACTCGTTTCATGGTCAAACGTAGTTACTCTCCTAAAATGTTTTCAGTCGATTCATCGAGTTCTTGCTGATGACGGTAGTATATCGGTGCCCCCGACTTCACTTTGTCCAGCGAGGCGTCGAAAGACTCTCTCAAATCCTCCGAAACGTCCAAATACTCGATCTTGTCAATCATTTCCGGGGTGAAATCCTTATAAAGGACACCGATGGCTTCATTTAAAAAAGCCGTAATGACCATAGTGATATTTAGAAAAGAGAGTTGGACCGGCTTGTCTTCTTTCAATGCACCGACGATCAGCTCATATATTTTGTGCCCATCCTCCGGAGCGATACAAAAAGGACTGTTGATTACATTGAAAATGTTTATTTTAAAAGGCTCTCCCATATTCGTCATTCGCTTTTTAGACGGTACCAGTTCATATCATCGGTTCTAATTTGCAAATTTAATGCTGTTCCCGGAAATTCTGCATTAAAAATGCGAGTAAATTGACTATTATTATCATGGCAATAGTATCCATTATTGCTAATAATCTGGAGACTACCACCGTTCATCCGCAAAAAATCCTGTAAAATAGTGAGTCCGTATCCTCCGGGGACACCCTGTTTAGTCGTATTTCCGTCTATCAATGCCCATTTGATCGCATCGATCGCATTCAAATTTTGCCCCGTATGTTTATTGACTGTGTTCCGAATACCATCGCCAGTATCGACGATCGAGAAATCAATACAATGTTTCTTCGGATAAAATTGCCCGCAAGTATAAATGTAGTTCGTTTGGGTATGCAGAACGGAGTTTGTAAAAATTTCTACGATAACCTGCGCGATCATCATTTTTGCTTTTGGTGTCAGAGTCGGTAATTCCGGACGGGCCAGTAACTGCGTATTGACATAACCGGCAAAGGCATCGCTTTCGCTTCTTTTGAACCGAATATACTGTATCGTCGTATTGTTGTTGTCCCAAACGGTCGGATAACCGTAAAAAGACAAAAACCCATTCTTTTGTAATATAGTCCGAATATCCGGAGCAGCTTTTACTATAACATTGTTTTGAATACTGAGCAAATCCAATATGGCTCCTAACGGGGCACTCATATTGGCGCTGAAGAATCGCTCCAAGAATATATCGACCGTTCCAAAAGATAATGACCGATGTGAGTCCCAAAAATTAATCAGTTTTTGGAACCCCCAAAAATCATCATTTATATAGGATAGAATCATGTTCTGTCATTTCTCAAGAATCAAATGTAGCATATATTTTTCAATCCATTCGCATCGGCAGGATATTAATTTTCGCCGTAAAGCAGGAAAGCAGAAACAATCACGAGTTTAAATTCTTCACAATATGTATACAGTAGATTCAGCTTGTAAAATTCAGGAATCCATATTGGAGAATAACGAACGATGATCTTTTACAACCTCGGTCCCCGCTTTTTCTTCTTTTTCCGTTGGACCTCGAATTGCTGTTCGTAATCCGGATACTTTTCCGCGTCGTCGAAGGCCGTTCCGAATAGGTTGAGCGCATCGACCGCCTTTCCCCACAAGTCGAGGAGCCAGTCTTGTTCGTGTGTTTCCGGTGCAGATTCCGCTTGCTGTTCAGGACGTTCCCCGTCCTTCCTCTCCTGTTGTTGCTCCGGCTGCAGGTCGTTTTTTTGCCGGCCGGCATGACCGTGTTCCGGGCCTGGTTCCGGATGCACCTTTTCGCCGACCGAAGCGGGCACAGTGAAAAGCTCTTGAAATTTGTTGGCCGAATACTCTTTGCCGAGCCTGCTCCCATTGAACACGATCCCTGCGGTATGGTCAATAAACGTCGCCCCGGTAATCCGGCCTTGCTCGTTCTGCCGAAAGATTACGTCCATATTCTGCGTATGCAGCGCTTTCTCGAAGCTCTTGCGGGTGATCCCGGGACTCATGGCCGAGCGGATTATCTGCCGTAATCGGTTCATCAGCGCGGTATCCTCTCGGATCGTCTTTTGGCCTTGCGCCTCTTTGCGCTTGAGAGCCTTGTACCCTACGTCCTTACCGATGTCGCTTGACCTGATCGGTCGTCCGATCCGCTCGCCCGTTTCATTCAGGACACTATACACAATCCCCTCATAGTGCTTACCGTTGGTTTCACCGGTCAGCTCCGTCACCGAAAGGTTGAACGGCACAAACAGCGTATTCAGTTCCCGTACCGACGCGAATTGGTACTTCTCCAGAATTGTACGCACGATGGATGCCGTTTGTCGCTTCAGGTCGCCCCGTTTGTAGTCGATCACTTTCAGGTTGTCGATGTCGTTTTTCCGCAGGCTCTCCTCTGCCGGATGCAATCCGTATTTCCGCTCCAGTTCCTCGGTGATCGCTTTCGACCGGCGTCGCTCGTTGCTGCTGCTAATCGCCGTACCGTCCAACTTAACCCGGAGCGACACAATGTGCAAATGCTCCCGGTCGATGTCCTTGTGAAGATAGACTACATACGGTTGTTCGCCGTACCCGAGCTGCTCCATGTATTCCTGAGCCATAATCCGTAGCTGTTGCTCGTCGAGCCTGTCGTTCGGGTGAGGGTTTAGCGAGCAATGGAAAACCGTCGCTTTCGTCCGCCGGTTCTGGTCGAGATAAGGTTGGAAACAGCGTTGTAGGTACGGAAGCTTGAGACGGTCAAGTTCGTTCCGGGGTACGATGATGTTATTCGCAAAAATGGCTTTCGCCTCTCCGTTGTCGAGTTTGAGCTTGTTATACTCCAGCGCCCCGTACAGCGATCTACTTCGCGCCGTCGGGGTGATGTTGGCTATCATCCAAATATTCCCGGTTAAATTGATCGACGAGGGCAACGATCTTCTCGCAAAGCCTTTTCAACTCGCGGGTCTCGGCCACGAGCGGGGCAATGGTCGCTCGCGCTTTGGCTGGGGAAAACTCGCGGTGCATGGCATGGACAACCTGATTATAGTTGTTCGCTACGCCCTGAAACTGATAGTAAAGATTGCTCAGTCGGCTGTAAAAATTGACCGCACCCCGGTCAATTTTTATCACTTTCAGTTCTCAGCCGAAGATCCGGGCGAGGATAAAGCGACTCGCATTATCCTCGCAACCGGCCTCGGCAAGCATCGCCTTGAGCCTACTGTTCTCGGCCTCGCTCATGCGGATCGTGTAACGGACTGTTTTCGGATTTAAATCCCGTGTTCTGTTTTTGCGCTTACTCATTTTTCAACTGCTCAGGTTATACGACTTTGGAGTATAACCGCCTCCCCCGCTCGGGGCAAGGGTTTTGTCAGACAAATGCACATTTGTCTGACAAAACCACACCTTGCTATTCGCCGACGCGAATAAAATCCGTTCTTGCGAACGGATTTCCCCGGGCTGGAGTGGTGGCCGGTTCGTGATCCCGGCTGGCGGCAGCTCCGGTGCAATGTTAGGGATAATTCCAACGCGGTGCAACGATGCGCGGTCGGTCTGGAACGGCCCGAAACGGACGTACCGGCGGATACTGAATAATCAAAAGTTTTTGCGGTTTTATTTGTAGTCATTCGGTTGGTCAGTTGGTGGGTCAGTTGGTGGGTCAGTTGGTCGGGTGGTTGGGTGGTCGGTCGAAAGAATGTTCCACTAATTAAATAACAAAAACTATGGATAATGATGTTTTGAAGATTGCGATATGCAATCAAAAGGGCGGCGTAGGTAAATCAACGATTACGACGTTACTCGCCAGCTACTTCTGCTACCGGAAAGGGTACCGCGTAATGATAGCCGATAGCGATTATCCGCAATGAAGTATCCATGAGCAGCGCGAGCGGGAAATTATATTACTTGAGGACAATGCGGACTTTAAAGCTGTGCTACTCGACCAGTTTAAACGCACGAAGCAAAAGGCGTATCCGATTATCCGGACCGAGCCCGTAAGCGCCATTTCAGACGTAAAACAATATATGGGTCGGAATGGGGACAAATTCGACCTCGTATTTTTCGACTTGCCGGGTACGCTGAACGCAGACGGGGTGATACGTACAGTCGCGGCTATGGATCATCTCTTTATCCCGATCAAAGCTGATCGGATAGTCGTGGAGAGCGCAATCATGTTTGCCAAAGTCATACACGAACAGCTTATGAGACAGGGCAAGTCGAATATCAAAACGATCGGCTTGTTTTGGTCGATGGTGGACCGGCGCGAGCGTACCCGGCTATTCGATGTCTATGAGGACGTGATCGGGTCGTTCGGCTTACCGATTCTCAAAACGAGACTCCCGGTGCGTAGCAAGTTCAGCAAGGAATTGGAGACCGGCAACAATGGGATATACCGTTCGACACTACTGGCTCCCGATCCGGCATTTATCCGGGATTGCCAACTCGACAAGCTGGCGGACGAAATCTTGTCGATCATCAAATTGAACCGTCATGGCTCGTAAAAGTTTTAATCCGGACGAGATCGACGAAAAGCTGTTTCGGGATTTGGTCGGTAAAGTTTCGGAAGCGAGACAGCCGTCGCCCGCCCGGCCCGTAAACGTAAGTCCGGAGAATCCGTCGGCCGTCGTTTCTTCGGAGAGCGAAACGTCAGGTGTCGGCGAACGCAGAAAAGTCACACTCCCGGACTATGAGACGACCTTTTTGAAAAGTATCCGTATCAAAAATCGAGTGAACGTATGCGTCAGCGAGGATACCAGACGAAGATTGAATGAGATTACACGGGTTATCGGTCATAGTCGTCTGTCTGCTTCGGGCTTGATCGAAAACATTCTTTGCAATCATTTCGAGTTGTTCCGAGATGAGATAAGCGAACTGTATCGAAACAACACCAAAACCGAATTTTATTAGTCATGCCACACTCGTTGTATATATGTCTATTCTTATGCTTCTGGGCTTTCTTCGCTTACCTTTACCTCGACCGGTTTGTCTTCGAGGGACGTTTGCATCTGCTTCTTGGCCGCCCGTTTCGGGGGCTATGAGCGCAGTTGCGACGGGTAAGTTGTCGTATATTCTCAACAATCCCGAGTGAGGATTGTCCCGTCGATCCTACAATACCTGCGCCGCCTCCCGACGATTTTATCGACCACAAAACGTATGCGGTCGGCCCAGAACGGCCCGGAACGGACACCGCCGAAAAAGCGGTATCAAGTGATACGGGAAACGCTACATTTGCACAAGAACAGCAGCGACAAGCTCTGACAAACGGTATCGGAGCTCAGCCCAAAACACTCGCGCAGAACGATCCTTTGCCAACGAACCAACAGAAGGCCGAAGATCATGCAGAGGATGGGACGCAGCCCACGTGGGATAATCTGCCGACAGATGGCAGTCTACCGGAAGGATGTATTTATGCAAACGATCCTGACGACGAAGATACTCCCGCGTTGCGCTCCCTGAAAGAGTTGAAAAGGCAGATAGCCGAAAAAATGATCGCGGCATTTGCACAAGAGCGCGAAGCAACCACTTATTATCCAGATACGGATAAGTCCTTGTAGGTGGCCACTATGAGGAACAAGATCACCTATTGTTTAACTTTAAAAGTATAGCGCTATGGAAGCCTATTTCAATTCAGGCTGATATTGACGGATGCCGTGAGATCACGGCCGACGCAATATGCAGCGGCCCCGTCTGCAAGGCGGACGGGGCCATTTTACCCATAATAATTTCTAATGTATGAGAGCAAGAGCAATTTTTCTGATCGCGTGACTGACCACATGGACTGCCGACGTGTTCGCTCAGGACGGAATGAACGGTATCAACTTGGCAGCAGAAATGCTATACAGCTATTTCGAGCCGCTTACACGTCTGATCCTCGTTGTCGGTGCCATCTGCGGATTGATTGGCAGCATTAAGGTTTTTCAACGCTTCAGCAGCGGCGACCCGAATACGGAAAAGGCTGCCGCAGCTTGGTTCGGAGCTTGTATTTTTTTAGTTATCAGCAGTCTGGTTTTAAAATCATTTTTCTTAACCTAACCGAGCGATGTCGACATACACTGTCAATAAAGGAGTCGGCCATGATGTGGAGTTTCACGGCCTGACGGCTCAGTATCTGGTTATTTTCGCTGGCGGTTTGCTCGGTTGTTTCCTACTGGCCGTTCTGCTGTCGGTGTGTGGCGTCGGCCAATGGGTAAGTGTGGGTATTGGCGTCGCCTGTGCTTTGGGACTTGTCTGGGGTACTTTCCGACTGAACGCTCGCTACGGCCGTTACGGGCTGCTCAAGATCGGAGCGGCCCGAATGCGGCCCCGACGTATAATCCGCCGCAAGCGGATCAGGTGCTTGTTACAAAAAACGTTTTAATCGAAGCTTTATGATAAGCAGACTGAAAACGACGGCTTTGGAACATTGCTTGCCTTTGCTTGCTGTCGAAAACGATATGATCGTCAGTAAAAATGCCGATCTGACCGTAGCCTACCGTGTCGAGCTGCCAGAATTGTTCACAATGGATGCCGCCGACTACGAGGCTATTCACGGGAACTGACTCAAGGCGATTCAGGTATTGCCACCTTATACCGTCGTGCACAAACAGGATTGGCACACGATTGTCCGGTACCAGCCGGAAATAAAAGACGGTGCCGGATTTCTTGCGCGGCGCTATGAACTGCATTTCAACGAACGGCCGCATCTCACGCACTCGTGCTTTCTGTTCATTACCAAGACCTCGCGCGAAGTCTCTCGGGCCCAAAGTAACTTTTCCACGCTGTGCCGGGGTCGGCTTATTCCCCGAGAGGCGACAGATACCGAGACGATCGCACGTTTCATGGATGCTGTCAGCCAGTTCGAGGCGATCATTAACGAGGGCGGCCATATCACGCTGTCACGTCTCAAGGCTAACGATCTGCTCGGGACCCCGGAGCAAGACGGGCTATTGGAACAGTATTTCGCGCTCTCGCTTTCGAACAAGGTCCCGATCTCGGATATACAGTTCGACCCAGCCGAAGTCCGCATAGGCGATAACCGGCTGTGTGTCCATACGCTTTCTGCATTGGACGATCTACCGCAATTTGTCGGCTCAAATGCGAGGTACGACCGCCTGTCGACCGACCGAAGCGATTGTCTACTATCGTTTGCGGCACCTGTGGGCCTGCTACTCCCGGTCAACCACATATACAATCAGTATGTGTTTATCGACTCCCCGGCCGAAACGCTTCGCAAGTTCGAGCGGACAGCCCGGAATATGCGGGCGCTTTCACGGTACAGCCGCGCGAACGCAATCAACGGGGAATGGATTGAACAATATTTGAACGAAGCCCATGCGCAAGGTCTCACAACAGTCCGATGCCATTGCAACGTCTTCGCATGGTCCGACGACCCGGATGAGTTGCGCCGCATCAAAAATGCGGCAGGTTCGGCCCTTGCCAAAATGGAATGCACGCCCCGGCATAACACAGTCGACGTGCCGACACTTTTTTGGGCCGGTATCCCGGGTAATGCGGCGGATTTTCCGAGTGAGGAAACGTTCCACATATTTCTGGAACAAGCCCTATGTCTTTGGACGGCCGAAACCTCGTACCGCAACTCAACCTCTCCGTTCGGGATCAAATTGTGCGACCGGGTGACGGGTGTTCCGATTCACGTCGATATATCCGACGAACCGATGCGCCGAGGGTTCACGTCCAACAAACACAAGTTTATTATCGGACCGAGCGGAAGCGGTAAATCATTTTTTGTCAATCATCTGCTTCGCCAATATTACGAGCAAGGGGCGCACTGCGTAGTCATTGACATGGGCGGATCGTACAAGGGCCTGTGTCGGCTCATCAATCAGCAGACAGGCGGTCGGGACGGGATATATTACGAATACAACGAGCAGGAACCGATCGAGTTCAACCCGTTCTATTCGGAAGATCGGGTATACACACTGGAAAAGCGGGAGTCGATCAAAACCATGCTTCTTGCGCTTTGGAAGCGCGAGGACGAGCCTCCGACCCGTGCCGAGGAAGTGGCGTTATCGACGGCTGTCAGCCTGTATTTGCAGACGCTCGGCATCGCCAAGACACCCGATCCTTCGTTCAACGGCTTTTATGAATTCGTCCGGCAGGATTTCCGAAATATCCTGCGACAAAAAAATATCAGGGATCAGGATTTCGACCTCTGTAATTTTCTTACGGTCTTGGAGCCCTTTTATAAGGGTGGCGAATATGAATCGCTGCTGAATAGCGGTAAAAAAATCGACTTGCTTCAAAAGCGCTTCGTCATTTTCGAGCTGGACGCCGTGCGGGATCATCCGTTGCTACTGTCGGTAGCCACGCTGATTATTATGGAAACGTTCGTCGGCAAAATGCGGCGGTTGCCCGGTCAGCGCAAGGTCCTGCTCGTCGAGGAAGCATGGAAAGCGATCATGCACATGAGCGGTTATCTCAAGTATCTGGTGAAAACGGTCCGCAAGTATTCCGGCGAGTTCATTTCGGTTACGCAGGAAGTGGATGATCTCATTTCATCGCCAGTGCTCAAAGAGTCCATATTGGCAAATTGTGACTGTCGGATTCTGCTCGACCAGCGCCGCTATTTGCAGCGGTTCGACCAGATACAGGCACTGCTCGGTCTGACGGACCGGGAGCGAGCGCAAATCTTCAGTATGAACTTGGCCAATGACCCGAAACGCAAATATAAAGAGGTGTGGATTGGCTTGGGGGGCGTGTATTCGGCCGTCTATGCTCTTGAGGTAGACCCTACCTCGTACCTGACCTTTACGACCGAGGAGTCCGAAAAGGTCGAGGTCTTCCGGGAAGCGGAGAAACGGGGCGGCGATCTGGAGTTGGCCTTGCGTAACCTGACCGACCTGTCGATTGATAACCATTCATAAACTTACTGCTATGACAAGAAAACGAGGTTTTATTTTGATCGCCCTGCTACTTCTCGCAGCGGCATTCATTACGATTTTGAACTATTCTCGCGAGGCGAAAGTAGACAAGCGCGAACTGATGCGCGGTGTGTGGCGAAGCACTGGCGCGGGTCCCGAGCTTTCGATCACCAAAGATAGCGACGGTTACTGACTGAGGATCTCCCGATCGCTTCCATCGGGTAGTACGGAAGTCGAGGATTTCGAACTCCATGTAACGGACTTCGGCGGTGTCCGCTTTGTAAATGGCGAAGACACGGTGTACTTGTTCCATAAACCGGGCACAGACCGGATGCTGGTACTCCCGGGCTACGGTAGCTATCAACGAAAACAACAATAAAAAGGGATATGACAACGAAAGGTAAAAAGCCTGATATGGTACGAATTTGCCAACAGGCACAAGATATCGTAAAGGAATATTTCGACTTTATCGGTGCGCGGCTCGCCGAGGCCGAGGCGGACAAGATTTGCGGAAGCTGGGTACAAACCGGCGGCCTTTATATGCTTCTGATTCGCAAATGCGATCAAGGCTATTCGGCCATGCTGTGCAATAACTCACCGCTGCTTAAAACAATCGCCGGAGAGTTTCAGATCGTGGCGGTCGACGGTATGTTATCCATTATGGACGATGTGGCCGACTGCGATGATTCGGTGAGCTACAATGCCCGCCGTCATATGCTGCACTTCGGTCGTTTCGGGGAATTCCTGCCCGAGGAAACGGTCATTCGCAATGCGGCGACAGATCAAGCACTCGCAATGGTACCCGATGATTATTCAATCGAATAAAGCGAGCTATGAGAGCAAGTGTAATGATAATCTTATGTGCCGGGCTGTTCCTCTCGGGAGCCGTCCGCGCGCAAGTGGCTGTCGTAGATCCGGCACATATCGCACAAAGTATTGCGAACAGTGCTTCGGAAATGGTGCATACGTCCCAAACGGCGGAGGGAATGTTGAATAATTTTAAGGAGACAGTCAAGATTTACGAGCAGCACAGGGAGTATTTCGATAAGTTGCGCGGAGTCAGTAATCTGGTCAAGAACGCGCGTAAGGTCAAGGAGTGCATTTTACTGACCGGAGAAATATCGGAACTCTACGTGACGAGTTACGAACGTATGCTATCAGATCGGAATTTCTCGGCTGACGAGTTATCGGCCATAGCGGCCGGCTATGCCCGTCTGCTGGAGCGAAGCGCCGCCTTGCTGCTGGAGCTCGGCGATGTGGTAAACGTCACGGAAATGTCTATGACCGACAAGGACCGGCTCGACCTGATCGGAAACGTGTACGACGAGTTGAAAGACTGCCGTGATCTGACTGCCTACTACACACGCAAGAATATCGCCGTATCGTATAGCCGTTCGCGCGAGGCTCAGGATATGGAGCGTTTCATGGCTTTGTACGGCAATGACGCGGATCGCTATTGGTAACGGATAAAACGAATACATCTATGACTTGGGATAGTCTACATTCCGTCCTGCGGAATGTGAAAACGGATATGGTTCCTATGTGCGAGGACCTGATCGCCATAGCCTCGGCCCTCGCCGGGTTGGGCGCATTGCTCTATATCGGCTACCGCGTATGGCAGGCATTGGCACGTAACGAGGGTATCGACGTATTTCCGTTGTTACGCCCGTTCTGCATCGGCACTTGCATCATCCTGTTTCCCTCGCTGGTAATCGGCAGCCTCGACGGGATTATGCGGCCAATTGAGCAAAAGACGCATGAAATCATGCAGGACCAACTTTTCAACCTCAAAGAGTTTCAGCAGAAAAAGGACAAGCTGCGCAGCGATACGAAGCTACGGCGAATCACCCGGCTTTTCATCTCGGACGAAAAACTCGACCGAATGCTCGAAGGGCTGGGAATCGGGCAGGACGACCTCAATACGCTCTCCTTTATGTGGGACAGTCCTTTCAACACCCACAATATGCTGACAAGTATTTTCCGCTGACTGTTGGAGTTTTTATTTAACGTCGCCGCGTTGATTATCGACACGATCCGCGTATTCTATTTGGTCGTTTTGGCTGTGTTGGGTCCGATCGCTTTCGGTATCTCCGTGTTCGACGGATTCCAGAATACGCTCGTACAATGGATCGCCCGATATATCTATGTCTCGTTATGGTTGCCCGTGTCCGATCTTTTTTCAGCCATGCTGGCAAAAATCCAATGCCTCAGCTTGCAAAAGGATTTGGAACTGATGGCCTCTGATCCTTTCTATATGTTCGACTCGAACAATATGGTTTACTTGGCCTTTTTACTGATTGGCATTATCGGATACTGTACGATCCCAACGATCTCAAGCTGGATTGTGCAGGCGGGCGGATTCGGGGCCTACAATCGGAAACTCACCGCTCAAGGGAACCAATTGGGCGGATTCGTGTCGGGAGCGGCCGGCGCTGCAACTGGCCAAGCGGTCTTAGTTGCGAAAGGCGTTCAACAGTCAAAAAAATAGCAATGGAATTTAAAAGCCTGAAAAATATCGAGAGCAGCTTTCGGCAAATGCGCTTATTCCTGCTCATCTTTCTTGTGCTCTGCGCGATTGTCTCTGTCTATGCCCTCTGGAGCTCGTACCGCTTTGCCGAACGGCAACGCGAGAAGATCTATGTGCTGGATAACGGCCGTTCGCTCATGGTCGCCCTCAGTCAAGACCTTTCGCAAAACCGGCCTGTCGAGGCCCGCGAACACGTGCGGCGGTTTCATGCCCTTTTCTTCACTCTCTCACCCGACAAGGCGGCTATCGAGTCGAATATCGACCGGGCGCTACTGTTGGCCGATCAGAGCGTTGTCACGTATTACAACACACTGGCCGAGCGCGGTTACTATAACCGAATCATTGCCGCCAGCATCATACAAATGGTCGAGGTTGACAGCGTAGCGGTCGATACGAATGTATATCCTTACGACGTGAAAACCTATGCCCGGCAAAAGATCGTGCGGGAGACAACTGTGACCGAGCGCAGCTTGGTCACGACTTGCCGCTTGTTGAATACAACTCGCTCCGATGATAACCCGCAAGGATTTTTGATAGAGCATTTCACAGTAATTGAAAATAACGACTTACGGACTTATGAAAGATAACAATTCATCGAGGGGGTTGTATCGTCTCCGGGATCGCGTGTTGTCCCGTCTACGGACAAGGCTCGACCGGCTAACGCAGCGGCAACGCAAACGCCTTGTACTGGTTTTGCTATTGCTTTTCGCGCTGGGCAATGCGGCCTGTCTCATACGTGCCTTTTCCGGAAGTCGGACGGCTCCTGCAATCGAACACATGAACCCTATAATACCATAGCCATGTCGGAGAACTCACAACTCCGGTCGCCGATGCGGCCGGACAAAAAAAATGTCTCGGCAGCAACTAAACAGAAGCAGAAGCTGGCAATCGCGGTGATCGTCCTGCTCGTTCCATTCAGTTTCTGTATCTACTTGATTCTCGCCCCGCGCTCCGAGCCGCAGGATGATGGGCTGGGCGGAGTCAATGCGACCATGCCGGATGGGAAACGAGTGCCCATAGAGGGAACGAAAACTCGGGCGATCGAGCAAGCCGAGGCGATCCGCCGGGAAAACGAACGGATACAAGAAGTGGCCGCATCTTCGTTTTCGCTGCTGCCCGACGACTCGGCCAAGCCGTCGCAACTCGTTCGGAGCGGTTATCGTCAAAGCCAGCGCGCTTACATGGATGTTACTCGGCAAATGAATGCCTTTTACAATCGCCGCCCCGATACGTCCGAAATCGAAAAGCTCAGACGCGAACTGGCTGCGGTCAAAGCCCAAACGGCTGAACGCAACACACCGCCGGTCGACCCTACTTCCATTATGGAACGATCATACGAATTAGCCGCTAAATACCTGAATACGCGACAGAGAATGAGCGATCCCGCGACATGCGATTCCGAAGCCGGGACGACGACGGAGCCGACAGCATTGGCCGTCCGTCCGACGATCGACCGCACGGTTTCGGCATTGCCGCAAGTGCCGACCGATACGGGCGAACTCACTGCGCAGGGGCGGCAAACCGGATTCTACACGGCTGTGGGCGGATACGGCGAGCTCGTGCGTAACGCAATACGGGCTTGCATCAGCGGCGATCAGGTGATAAGCTCAGGGAATCGCATCCGGTTACGACTACTGGAGACGCTGCAAGCAGGAACCGTGATCGTACCGGTCAATACGGAGATTTTCGGTACCGCAAAAATTACGGGACAGCGCCTGCATATTACGGTAACGAGCATTGAGGTGATGGGCAACATCATTCCGGTCAGTCTCGCGGTGCATGATCTCGATGGACAGACGGGGCTTTTCGTCCCGGACTTGAAAGAGCGCACGGCGGCAAAAAACGCTGCGGCCGGAATCGGGGCAAGTCTCGGCTCGGGTATCAATATTACCCGCAATGCAAGCCAGCAGATCGCTATGGATGTCGTGCGGGGCGTGATGAACGGCGGATCGCAATATGCCGCCGAAAAGCTGCGCGAGGTCAAGGTTGCAGTCAAATCCAACTACCAACTGCTATTAATCATTAACAAATAAGCTAAGCCATGAAAAACCTATTGTTGTTTCTGCTCGCTGTGGGGTCCGTTTTGTCGGCAGCGGCACAGCAGATACCAGGTAAGGCGCTTTCAGGCCGCCATGTAATCGAGTCCTATCGAGTGGATATTACTTACGACAAAACGGTACATATCCTTTTCCCGGCAACGATTACCTATGTCGATCTCGGAAGCGCCGACCTGATCGCCGGGAAAGCCGAGGGTGCGGAAAACGTGCTGCGGGTCAAAGCCGCCGTGCACGATTTCCCGGGCGAAACGAATTTTAGCGTAATCACGTCGGACGGATGCTTTTATTCCTTCCTCGCCCGGTACGTCGAGCAGCCGGCTCAACTCAATATCGAAATGGGGTGCGATCCACAGAATAGCCCGCAAGACGATGCCGGCGGTGGTCGAGTCAACATACGCCTCGACGAACTGGGTGGCGCAGCCCCGCAGACGGTAGATCAAGTCATGTCCGTAGTCTATGAACAAAATGCCCGCGACATCAAGACCGTAGGGAGCAAGCGTTTCGGGATTCAGGTGCTTTTGCAAGGGGTATACATACATGCAGGGGTCATGTACTTGCATACCTCGATCAGTAACTTTACAAATATTCCTTTCGATATTGATTTTGTCCGGCTCAAGGTAGTCGATAAAAAAGTGCCCCGGCGTACTGCCGTTCAGGAAACGATCATACAGCCGTTACGGGTATATCGTGACGTTACCGTCGTGGCTCCCCATACGACGGTCCGCAACGTTTATGCGTTGCGCAAGCTGACAATCCCCGACGACAAACAATTAACGATGGAGATATACGAGCGTGACGGCGGACGGCACCAATCATTCGGCATCGAGAATGACGAGCTGATCCGGGCACGGGTAGTCGATGAAACGAAAATAAAATAAGAGAATGAAAAGTAGATTGTTTATTGCAACCGTGCTGACAGCACTGTGCCTCGCCTCGTACCATGCGTCTGCCCAGCGTTGCCTGCCCCGACAGGTGGGTCTGCAACTTATCGGCGGTCCGATCAATGGCTTGCTAATCCGCGACAAGTATAAAGCCTACCGCTTTTTCGGTGAGTTCGCTATGAGTCGCTACAACCGGAACCGCTCACGCTGGATAATCGGTCTGACCTACCTACAAAAAGATTTCCGCTATAAATCTATACCTGTACCCAAAGCGCAGTTTACACTCGATGTCGGGTATTATCTTCCGCTGGTTGCCGACAGGAAACACAATATTATCCTTTCGGCTGGGATAGGCCCCGCGCTCGGATATGAAATGACAAACTGAGGGAACAAAACGCTGGCGGACGGAGCCACGATTCAAAACCGGGACGCTTTTCTGTATGGTCTCTCGCTCGGACTCGAAGTCGAATCTTTCTTATGCGATCGCGTGATCCTGCTCGTTCGGGCCAGTGAGCGTAGCCTGTTCGGAACGGATGCGGGGAAATTTCATAGCCTTTTAGGAGTCGGTATAAAATTCATAATCAATTAAGGATGGAAATAGCCATGAAGGGAATATTTATTTGGGGGGTACTGGCCTCGATAATCTGGGTTCTTGTCGCCTGTTCCGACAAGCTGGACGTGAAACAGGAATATGATTATACGTTTTCGACGTGGTATCTGCCGAAAACGGTTAGGATGGGCGAAGCTGTCGAGATCCGTTTCACGCTGGAACGCTCGGGAAATTACGAAGATGCTGCCTACTATATCGGTTATACGCAGATCGAGGGCGAAGGAGTGGTATTCGATCAAAACGGCTTTCTGCTCGTCAATCGGGAAACGCACGCACTTGAAGATATGGCTGCATTGGATAAAAGTAACTGGCAAAAGTGGATATTCACGCTTTTTTATCGGCCGATGGCAGGCAACAAATCGGAAGTGCGGTTTGTCATAATCGACAATTTCGGGCAGGAAAAACAGTTATCGGTCAGTTTCACAGTCAAAGAAAATGAGTAAAGCATGCATAACCGGCCCCAAAACAAAAGCGGTCGAAAAAATACAAATCCTTTTACAAAGCTGTCGGAGTAACGAAAGACTGAAATGTAACGATTCGACACATCATACTCCATTTTTGATTGCGAAAAACAAACTGTCCAAATAGAAAAATTGGGTATCTAAATATTCTTCATCAACCATATATCCCGTTTTGCCCGGCATTCCTCCAAGGTCTGGGCGACGCAGGAGAACAGCTCGCCGCCCGCATCGCGGTAGTCGTATTGGCAGAGTCGTTTTTTCCTGCACGGGGAAAGAGAGGGTGAAATGCTCGTGGCGTTCCTCTGCGGTCGGGCAAACCGACACGCCGTTTATTGTCATTTTTGTTTTCATCGTGTTACTCGTTTAAGGGTCAAAAACTCCGTTTTAGATGATGTGCGCCGAAATCGTACACGAAATATCAGGCATCTGCTTTAAACGTGGAAGGCAATAGATCGCCGATTCTTACTTCCGGGGAATTGCAAAATCCCCGGACCATAGTATCCCTATTGGCACCTTCAAGTTTAGTAAACATTTGCAGCGTGTCAAATCCCCTATCGAACTGCTCCATGCCAACAGCGGGGGCAAAATGGACAATTCCGCGGGGATAGTTTTTCGATGCGCCGATCCACCCGCGCAAATAGTCGTCAAAGCGCCCTTCCGCTTTCGACGCATGGAACTCTTGCGCATGGGAGCTACAAATACTTTTACCATACATTTCATCTCCTAAAATCAATATCTCGGTTTGCGGGCTATACATAAAACGCCGGTTCATTATTTGGAGAATACCTATGATCTCCCTCTTGACATGGATGACCATCAGGGATTTTTCAATCTGTCTTTTTGCACGTCCGGCTATTTTGTAATTTTTCTTATCCATTGTCGTGCCTGTTATGAAACATCTGTTTTTCCCTTTTTATCGGTTCCCTATCTCCCGATGCCGCTTGGGCTTTATCAGATTGCATCAGGCTGTTGTAAGAGCGGCAGACGGCGGTTTCTCCAGCCAATTACTCTTTCGACGAAAGGAAGAGTTGGCCGGAAATACACTTCAAACCGCCGGATCAAGTGCGGTAGCCCACTTTTGTATCCGATAAAACCCAAGCGGCGACGGGAAATGAAGCAGGGAGAGCGGAAAAGGAAAGGATAGAAAAGGGAGAAGGGAGAAGGGGGGACCAGCTATAAACGATGGTGGGAAACGATAGAAAAGGATAAACGCGGTGAAAAGGTACGGTTGATCCGGTCCTCGATAAAAAGGAGTATTCCGGGCAAGGCCCGATATCCATCCGGGAGATTTCCACCAATCGGACGGATGACAAAGACCATATGGGAGTTACCCTCACGACTTGGTGGCGGACTTTCCGTTCGGATTGCGGTTCGAGATAATGTGGCCGGAAAGTATTATCTTGTAGAAAATGCCCTGCTCCGTATTCACGGGGTCTTTCGACACCCCCAAAGTGGCATTCTGGTCTGAATAAATAACATTGATTTATCACTATAAAAACGGGAAAGGAGATACAAGGTGCAAATAGTTCTTAATTAGCTATTTATACAGAATTCTGTTTTACCCTGAATACGAAAAACCGCATAAAAAAGCAGGTTTAGGATGGATTTAGGTTACCTAATCGTTACCTGACCGCCTTGCGGTGTTTTCGATTTATCATACTGTTTTTCAGTATTTTGCGCTAATTTTCTCCGCAACAAATAACTCTAACTAACGTATTGTTGCTAAAAGTTTTAGGGTTATGAAGCGCAGCACCTTCAAAGTCCTTTTCTATCTGAAAAGGCAGAGCGAGAAAAACGGTAAAGCCCCGATTATGGGGCGCATTACCATCAACGGCACGGTATCGCAGTTCAGTTGCAAACTCTCCGTATCCCCTAAATTATGGGACACCGAGGGCAACAAGGCCGCAGGCAAAAGCATCGAGGCCCGTCAAATCAACGAGAAACTCGATAACATCCGTACCAACATCGGCAAGCAGTACCAGCGTATCTGCGACCGCGATTCCTACGTTACCGCCGAAAAGGTCAAAAACGCATGGTTAGGTTTCGGGGACGAACACCGCCTGTTGTTGCAGACCTTCGACGAGTATTTACAGGAGTTCGCCAGTAAACGCGTAGGCAAAGACCGCAGCGCGGGGACCCTTCGGGAATACCGTACCCGTCGCGACCGTCTGGCCGCTTTCCTGCAATACGAATACGGCCTGGGCGATATTCCTTTTAGGGAGTTGAAACGGGAGTTCGCCGAGAAGTTCATCGTTTACTTGTCCACCGTCCGGGGTCTTCATTCCACTACGATTTACCACACCCTAAAGAAACTGCACGCTATGGTCTATTTAGCCGTCAGCAAAGGCTGGATAAGCGTACACCCCTTTCCGGACGTGTGGGTCGTTCCCCAATCCCGCGAACGGCGCTTCTTGGACGAGAACGAGATACGGCAGGTCATGGATGTACACTTACCGAACTATAAGACGGCCATTGTGCGGGACATCTTCGTATTCTGCACGTTCACGGGCCTTGCTTATGCGGACGTAAAGAAACTGACCTATGACGACCTGCATACGGACAGCAACGGGGATATGTGGATCGTTGACAAGCGGCAGAAAACGGGTACGCAGTTCCGGGTGCAATTATTGCCCGTAGCAAAACAGCTCGTGGAGAAGTACCGCCGCCTCGCACTTCCGGACGGGGCGGTCTTTCCCGTTCCGGCTTATAATTCGTTCCGGGGATCGTTGCAGGCGATAGCCCGCCGTGCGGGACTTTCGTTCGTGCCGTCCTCGCATGTCGGGCGGCACTCCTTCGCCACCTCGGTCTGTCTGTCGCAGGGCGTACCCATCGAAACGGTGTCGAAGATGTTAGGGCACAAGCATATTACCACGACACAGATTTACGCCAAGATCACCTACGACAAGATCAAGCGAGACATGGCGAATTTACAGGCAAGGATCGGAGATAAGTTCCGGTTAGCACAGTAGGATGAGAGTCAATAAACAGAAAAATCAGGAAATGAACAATTACACAACGAGAGATGGTTTCCTCTCTCGTTGTGTAATTGTTCACCTCATAATTTCAGTTATTAAAACTGTTATTACATTTCTGTTCTTAGCGACGATATGGGGCTTTAATAGATTCTTTTAATATTTAGCCTTATGCGTATCAACGGGTTAAAATTCTGTTTCGATAATGTCTGTGTAATGCCATGCAGTACGACTATAAACTTCCGTGCAACCTGTCGGGACATGTAACCTAAATTTCGGGGTATAAAGAAATACGTCGTAGCCTATCAGACTGGGCGGCGTAGCTGGCTTGCAAAAAACATCGGCCAAACTGCTGCATCCTCGAAATGCGCGGTCTTCAATCTCTGTTACGCTTTCCGGGATCGTCACCGTGGTAAGTCCACTACAACCGACAAATGCTCCGTTTCCAATCTTAGTCACTTCGTCCGGGATTGTCAAAGATGTTAATCCGCTGCAACCGAAAAACACCTGACTCTCAATTTCAGTTATTTCTGCCAAAATTGTCAATGCCGTAAGGCTGCTGCAGCTATGAAAAGCACACGACCCGATCTTCATTACGCTTTTCGGAATTGTCACTGCATTCAGACTATTGCAATTCTCAAATGCATAGTATCCGATTTCCGTCACTCCTTCTGCAATCGTCAATGGTCCAGTCAAACTATTGCAACCTGAAAACGCATAATTTCCAACCACTTGTACACTACCAGGTATCGTCAATGATCCAGACAAACCTCTGCAACCAAAAAATGCGTGCTCCCCAATCAAAACGACTCCATCTGAAATATTTAAGTTAGTAAAATCACTACAGTATTGAAATGCGGCATCTTCGATTGTCGTAACGCTTTCAGGAATTGTCAATGTACCTGTCAAGTTACTGCAACCCATAAACGCACGTGCTCCAATCTTTGTCACTCCCTCAGGAATCGTGAGCGGCCCAGTGAGATTGCCACAATTCCAAAATGTGTAACTCTCAATCGTGGTTATACCTTGCGGAATCGTCACAGAACCGGTTAAATTTTTGCAATAGAAAAATGCGCCACCTCCGATTTCTGTCACTCCCTCAGGAATTGCCAAAGAACCAGTCAAACGGTTACACTCCCTAAAGGCCCCACTTCCAATCTTCGTCAGGCTTTTCGGAAGTGTCAATGGCCCTGTAAGACTTATACAATCGGAAAATGCTTCGTAACCAATGATTGTTACCTCATTCGGAATCGCCAATGAACAGTCCAAAAAACTACACCCTTTAAATGATTGATCACCAATCACTTTTAATTCTTCCGGCAAAGCGATGCTTTTTAATGTCGTTTGATTGTAGAATGCCTGTGAGGGAATTTCAGTAATCGTTCCGTCACATTCGATCGTAAATTCGTTCTCTCCGGTCTGGTTATGACTGATAACTTGAGCGTTTGTTCCGAAATATGTGGTTTTGATGGATAATATTTTTCCGTCTGTCGTGGTGTAAACGATCTTCGAACCGTTATATTTCGTCCAAACTTCCGAATCGTTTTGGAAAGTTACCGTAATGCTTTTATTGGCTGTGAATTTTTTATTGTCGAATGTCCTCTTGTATTGAGTTCCGTTTTGCTCGACATACAACGTAGTATTTGAACCGGCATCAGAGAGCGGCAAACAATAGAACGCGACCGTATTGTCCGCATCTCCCACAGCAGATAAAGTATTTGCCTTCCATGTAAAATCGAACTTCCCCGGCGTGTAACTTACCGTTTGAACAGACTGCATCTTTTGAAGCGAAAGCTCTTCTCCGGTCGATATGCCGGTCAAAACGATTCTCCCCTGCGGACGCTGAGTCATCGGCAGGTTCAGAACGATCTCGCGGCTCGTAGCGGTGTATGTTCCGGCTGTCGTATAGCAAATCTCTCCTTGCTGGAAAGAGAGGCCGTTTGCAGTCGGCGTTGCACTCTCTCCATAAACGGCATAGAGTCTGCCCGTACCGGTAAGTTCTTTGGCCGGAGGCGTTACGTCCCAGATTTCTCCGGTATAAGTCGCACGAAAAGGCTCGGCCTCGTCGTCATACCAAATATAGAGTTCGTCCCCTTCATTCCAGTTATTTTTAACGGCTTTGGTAGCAACGACACCATCGTAGCCGCCTTTTACGGCATTGACACGGTATTTGGGTTGTATCGTGGCAGTTTCCAGTTCTTTCTGACATCCCGCAGCCAATGCCATGCAACACAATACGACAAGGCGGGATAGGATATGTGTGTACGTTTTCATATGTTTAATTCCGTTACGATCAATTCCAATTCTCTTCTTCATAGTCGCCGAAATCAACGCTTCCGGTTTTACCCGATTGCGTTACGGTCAGTGTCGCCGTTTGTTTGCCACAAGTAAACGTGTAGGTCACCGAACGCTCTTTGCCTGAAGTGTTGGCAGCGATCTCGAACGCAATGGCCTCCCCGTCCTGCCCGCTCGTGGCCGAGGGGGTACACCATTCGGCGTTGCCCGACATGGTCCACGGGCCGCTGCTGGTGACGGTCACGCTCTGGCTGTCGCCTTCGGCCGGCGCCGCGATCGAGCTCGGAGCGACGGAGATAGTGCTGTTACCGGCCTCCTGCGTTACAGTCAAGGTTGCCGGTTGATCGCCGCACGTAAACGAGTAGGTCACCGAACGCTCTTTGCCCGAAGTGTTAGGGACGATCCGGAGCGTGATCTCCTCTCCGGTCGGTCCGCTTGTGGCCGAGGGGGTACACCATTCGGCATTGCCCGACATGGTCCAAGAAAGAGCAGCCCCAACGATTATCCGATAATCGCCGCCTGCTGCCGGCACCACGATCGAGTTCGGTTCGACCCGTACAAATGGGTCGTAATCATCACTATTACAAGCCGCGAATAGCGACAGTATTAGAAAAATCGTTAAAAATCGGTTCATCCTTTTTCCGGTATTTATTTCAATTGTATATTTTTTGTGCTTTTGCAAAATTTAATATGTCAAACAATGATCTCATCACCTGTCAGGCAATTAATATCACAAAAATATTGCTTTTTTCTCATATAAATGAGTTATCCATTAGTGGGGTATTGCAAAATATCCAATATTTGTCAGTTCGAGTAGACAACAGGAATCATATCGTACTCAAAATTTATAATCTAAAAACCGGGGCACAAGAGGCCAGATACCCCTTGCGTCCCGGTTCCTCTATTAGTATCATCTCCGATTTGTGTTTCGGACGCATATTCCGACCGAATAAAATATTATACCTCGGCAATACCCCTGAATGAGTGTTTGTTCGTCTGTGAAAATAATATATCTTTGTGGTGCTGAGTGTATTTTACACAAAGCGAACATACTGAAAGTGTTTTCGCACTGTCCGAATCTGAAAATGTGGCAATTTTCAACGAATCAAGGACAACGAACAGCACTCATTTCTTGCTTAGATTATGGCAGGGACGCGTTCTGCGTACTCGTACCCCATATCTATTCAAGTGTGGGGTATTGCGTCGTTTATTTGATTCGGGTTTGCCACAACCTTCAGATTGATAAACGAAATCAGCTCCACACTTTTTTTGCGGTTATATCAAACACCATTTAGGAGTTGAATGGTAACTGGAATTGGAATTACTGAACCAATTAAATAGTTACTATGAAACGATTATTTACACTTTTGTCAGCTATGGCGCTATTATTTGCGCCAGGTTGCAGCAAGTACGACGATTCGGGGTTGACCGGTCGTGTCGATGATCTGGAAACCAGAGTGGAGCGACTCGAAGAACTCTGCCGACAGATGAACACCAACATATCTTCTTTACAAACCATCGTAACGGCGTTGCAGAACAACGACTATGTTACCCGGGTAATCCCCGTGACACAGGGAGGTAAGGAGATCGGATATACTATAACATTCACGAAGAGTGACCCCATAACCATTTATCACGGAGAAAAGGGTGAAACCGGAGCTACGGGCAATGACGGCCATACCCCGGAGATCGGTGTGCGACAGGATGCGGACGGAATTTACTACTGGACGCTGGACGGGGAGTGGCTGACCGAGGGCGGCAGCAAGATCAAGGCACAGGGGACCGACGGCACGAACGGAAAATCCGCCTACGAACTGGCGGTTGAGAAAGGCTATTCCGGCACGGAGGAGGAGTGGCTCGAATCGCTCAAAGGAAATAACGGCACAAGCGGAAACGACGGAAAATCCGCATACGAGCTGGCTGTCGAAAAAGGATATAGAGGCACGTTGGACGAATGGCTGGAAGATTTGCAGGGCGCAGACGGCGAACAAGGATCGACAGGAGCCACCGGCAAAGACGGCATCACGCCGCAACTGAAGATCGAGAACGGCTATTGGCATGTATCTTACAACGACGGCAGTTCGTGGACGCAACTCGGCAAAGCTACGGGCGAGGACGGTAAACCGGGCGGAGATTCGATGTTCCAGAATATCTATTACGAAACAAGCAGCGATTATGTCGTCTTCACGCTGGCCGACGGTACGAAACTCACCATTCCCACCACAGAAAGCGAACTTTTCGACCGTCTGCAATCGCTTATCTATATACCGAAATATGCGGACGGAAAAGCAACGATGATCAGAACGGGCATCGAGGAAACTATTGCCGGATTCGACTTCCGGGTATCGCCGAAAGAGGCGGCGGCGGAAATCGCCGCGGCATGGCAGTCCGTGCTCTCTATGCAAGCGGTCTATACCCTTGCCACCCGCGCCGTGTCGCATATCGACATGCCGATCCTTTCGTGCGAGGCCGACCAGACCGAAGGGGTGATCAGCATCACCGTTTCGGGAGAGAATCTGAGCGAGGCGTTTTTCGACGGCACACAATCGGCAAGCGTTTCGCTCTGCGTGTCGGATGGGTGCAACGAAATTTCATCGGTATATATTCCGATCCTCTTTTCGACTTCCAATGAGATATGGTACACCTCGGCGGATAATAAGGTTGTCTATCCAACTAATATAAATTTCGGAGCCAATATCCTGTCGAATACCATAGAAAATGGCAAGGGGGTTATCCGGTTCGACGGCCCGGTGACTGAAATCGGCGATGACACATTCATTAATCGCGACGGTCTGACAAGCATCACGATTCCCGAAAGCGTTACTTCGATTGGTGACTATGCTTTCGGAGCTAGCGACGGTCTGACAAGCATTACAATTCCCAATAGTGTGATCTCGATTGGGGAGTCAGCTTTCACGAGCTGTCAAGGTCTGACAAGCATCTCGATTCCCGAAAGTATCATTTCAATCGGAGATAGAGCATTTAACGATTGCCAAAACTTAATGGCTTTCTACGGCAAATATGCCTCGGAAGACCATAAGTTGCTGATTAAAGATGGAGTATCTTTAGCTTTTGCTCCGGCAGGCATGACCAATTATTCGATTCCCGAGGGGGTGACTGCAATTGGGAACGGTACTTTCAGGAATTGTAGCGATCTGACAAGTATCACAATTCCCGAAAGCGTTACTTCGATTGGAGACTTGGCATTCGACGGATGTCACGGCCTGACGAGTATCACAATCCCGGAAAACGTTACTTCGATTGGTGTCCAAGCATTCGGAATGTGTAGCGGACTGAAAAACCTCACAATCCCCGAAAGCGTTACTTCAATCGGGCAGAATGCATTCTATGGTTGCGATAAACTGAAAAACATCACGATTCCCAATGGTGTGACTTCGATTGAGGCGGGATGTTTCTTTGGTACAGGTCTGACAAGCATCACAATTCCCAATAGTGTGACCTCGATTGGGGAGGGAGCCTTTGGGAGCTGTCAAAGTCTGACAAGCATCACGATTCCCGAAAGTATCACTTCAATCGAGGATGGAGCCTTTCAAAATAGCGCGTACTTAATGACATTCTACGGAAAATATGCTACGGAGGACCATCGGGCGCTGATTAAAGACGGGGAATTTTTAGCTTTTGCTCCGGCAGGTATGACCGACTATTCGATTCCCGAAGGGGTGACTGCGATCGGAGGGCACGCTTTCTTGGGTTGTGGACTTTTGACAAGCATCGCAATTCCCGAAAGCGTCACTTCGATTGGAGAGTATGCATTCTCTTCGTGTTTAGGGCTAAAAAACATCACAATCCCCGAAAACGTTACTTCGATTGGAGAGAACGCATTTGGTGGATGTTTCCAACTGACAAGTGCATATTGCAAACGGAATACCCCTCCGTCAATTACTACAAATGTATTTGGCGGCGCTCATGATGATTTTCAGATATATGTTCCCATGACCTCGGTTGAGGTATACAAAAGCGCTCCCGGATGGAGCGACTATGCAGACCGGATCGTCGGATACGACTTTAACTGAATGAACCATTAACCTAAAACCATAATCACGATGCAAACAACGATTCAACTAAACCGGATTCTGAATATCAACAAGAAAGATTGGAGCAGTTACAAACTGCATATCGCTAGCTGGAACGGCACGGAACAGCCGCTGGACGTATTTGTCCGAAGTTTCGACGAGTGGATGGAGTGGAACAGGTGGCGCGGAAACAAAGACGACTTCCCGCGGGAATACATCCTCTCCGTCATTACCGACTACCACAAAAGGAACCGTTACCTGTTCGGAGGTATCTTCCGGGTGGTCGGCCGGCACGACGACTGGAGCGACACCGAAATCGGATACGATCTCGAAGTCGTGGAGGAGTACGAATCCCTGATCGGAAGGCTGGAGATAAACTTCGAGCGGTATCAGGGTATGCGGGGAAGGGCCTTCCGCCTCGAATCGTACATGGAGGAGATGACCGTCTCCCGGATTACGGAAGAGCCGTACGCCGGAATCGATTTTCCGGGCTACGACAACGTCTGCATCGACTATGCCGATCTGGCGCAGATCGTTCACCGCCAGAAGCAGGATTGGAAAGTCGCTTTGGAGAACATGAAAGGGGTGTACGTAATCACGGACAAGTCGAACGGCAAAAAATATGTCGGCTCGGCCTACGGACAAAGCGGGATCTGGTCGCGCTGGTCGGAATATGTCGGTTCGGGCCACGGGAACAACGACGAACTGACGGAACTCATATCGAAGCACGGAATCGGTTATGCCGCAAAGCACTTTCAGTTCGCGCTGCTCGAACTCTTCCCGATGAAAAAGGAAGACGACGGCATCATCGAGCGGGAAACCTACTGGAAACGGGTGCTTCTGACGCATACGCACGGGTACAATAGGAATTGATTGCGGACATGACGCTGTTCGCAAGATGCCGGCGTTGAAACGCGACAGAACTTTGCCGAACCGTACTTCCGATTTAAAGGAAGTTACGCAACTTCGTAACAAACATCCACTCTTTTTGTACGGTAACAAAACAACTGTCGGAACAAGTCTTGACCATTTATACGTGGAAGCCGGGCTATACTGATAGCCCGGCTTCCACGTTCAGATCAATATCCTTGTTCTCTCAGCTCGCGGTTTGTCCGAAGCGTTCCGCCCCGGCACGGTACACGAGAATCACGGACGGTCCTTTGGGTTTGCCTTGACGGTAATGTTCGCTCAGGGTATGCACTACCCATTTTCGGAAAGCCTTTGCCCGGTAAGTTCCTGTACGGAAACTCATGTAGATAATCGCTTCGAGCCCGTAAAGCGTGCAGAACCCGCTCTGCCCGTTCCACGAGGGATGGGTTACGTCCCACTCACGCAACATACCGCTTTTGAAAAGCGTACGCAGGTTGTTGCAGACGGCAGCATCGTACACGCCGAACAGCCGCGCGATCTCGTACTGCGTCATCCATACGTTGCCATCGACCAGACGGACCGTTACGGTACAGTTTCCGCAATCGTCCTCGGTTATCACGATAGAACCGGTATCCACTATATGTTCGTTCATAGTCATCGGTCTTTATCGGGTTATGCAATCTTGAATTTCTCCGCGAGTTTTTCGCTTAGCATATCCATATCCCGACCGATCTTGTCGTTGGTGATCTTGGCATAAATCTGTGTGGTGGTAATATGCTTATGTCCTAACATCTTGCTAACCGTTTCTAACGGTACGCCCTGCGAGAGCGTAACCGTCGTCGAAAACGTATGCCGCGCCTCATGCATCGTCGGACTGAACGATAGTCCGGCATGACGGGCAACATGGCGTAACGACATATTCATCGAATCACGGTCTTTAACCGGGAATACCTTACTTTCGGGGAGCTTCAGCCGGCTGTAACGCTCGACGAGTTCTTTGGCCACAGGCAGGAGCTTTACCCTAAACTGCGTACCCGTTTTCTGGCGATGGTCGATGATCCACATATCGCCCCGTTCGTCCGTGTGAATATCGTCGTGGCTCAGTTTCTTTACGTCGGCATAGGACAGGCCCGTAAAGCAACAGAACACGAAGATATCCCGCACGATCGCAGTTTTATAATTGGGAACTTGCACGTCCATGACCGCCTGCAATTCCGATTCGGACAAGAAACGGCGG
>OGRN01000607.1_pt1 | contig 33881 bp, 33 predicted proteins | sample 1553401 | NCBI WGS metagenome assembly OGRN01 (sample SAMEA2580096, study PRJEB22360) | human gut metagenome | biome: human gut; feature: human-associated habitat; material: faeces | place: Denmark | collected 2008/2010 | reverse complement strand
AAATAAGAACGTCATGGTAAAATTCTTTATAAACAGACCCATCTTTGCCACCGTTCTTGCCCTGATTATCGTGGTTGCGGGATTGGTCACACTCAACGTATTACCCATCGCCCAATATCCGGATATCACGCCGCCTACCGTACAGGTTTCGGCCGTTTATCCGGGAGCCGATGCGCAGACGGTTGCACAAACTGTCGGACTGCCGATCGAGCAACAGGTGAACGGTGTGGACGGAATGATTTATATGAGTTCATCGTCTTCGTCGTCGGGGCAATATACGCTGACCGTTACTTTCGAGGTGGGAACCGATATAGATATGGCGACCGTGTTGGTACAGAACCGGGTGAACATAGCGCAGGGAAATTTACCGGAGGCTGTCATACAACAGGGAATTATCACGAAGAAGCAGTCTACCAACATCGTCATGTTCTTGGCGTTGGAATCGGATAATCCATTGTATAACAGTTTGTTTCTGTCGAATTATGCCAAGTTGAACATTACCGATGAGTTGTCCCGTTTGCCGGGAGTAGGCGGTGTGACGGTGTTCGGAGCCGATAATTACAGCATGCGTATCTGGCTCGACCCGGAGTTGATGCGTATACGGAGCCTTACGCCGGCCGATGTCTATTCGGCTATTCAGGCACAAAATATGGAGGTGTCGGCCGGTAGTGTGGGACAACCTCCTACGGATACGGACGAGGCTTTCCAGTTTACACTGGTTTCGAAAGGTCGCCTTTCTACGCCGGAGGAGTTCGGACGGATCATCATCAAGTCGTTGCCCGGCGGGGAATATCTGAGGTTGCGCGACATCGCTACCATAGATTTGGGAAGTGCGACTTACCATACGACATCGACTATTAACAGTAAAGAAACGGCGGCTATCGCCATTTATCAGTTGCCGGGGTCTAATTCTCTCGATGTGGCAAAAGCTGTGAAAGCGAAGATGATGGATTTGAGCCGTTATTTCCCGAACGATGTGCAATATAAGGTGGTGCTCGATACGACTCAATTCGTGAGTGCATCTATCGATGAGGTATTGGTTACGTTTGTGGAGACCTCTCTTATCGTGATGCTGGTCATTCTTATTTTCTTACAAAATTTCAGGGCGATGATTATTCCTTCTCTGACCATACCGGTTTCGCTTATCGCGACATTTGCCGTGATGAAGTTGATGGGATTTTCTATCAATACGCTTACTCTTTTCGGCCTTGTTTTGGCAATAGCTATCGTGGTGGACGATGCGATCGTAGTGGTCGAAAATTCGACCCGGCTTATCGATACGGGAAAGTATAGTCGCAAGGAGGCGGTCGAGAAGGCCATGGAGGAGATTACGAGTCCGGTTATCGGCGTGGTATTGGTGTTATTGGCCGTGTTTATCCCGACAGCTGCTGATAAAGTCTGCGATGTCAAGGAGGATGTCCAGGAAACTATAGACAAGCACAGCAAGTCCCCAGCGCAGTGCAAGGCTGGATTTTTCTACGTTATTGGCATACTGATAGGCCCGTTTGCCGGCGGTCAATAAGAATGCGCCGAGAATCATGCAGGCGCAGCAGCTCAGCAGATCGGAAGGATTGATATCGGTCCTGCTTTTGGATAAAAGGTCTACGCTGCCATTGATCATAGAGATAACCAGTACAAAAAGGTTGGAAATGATGGCCAAGGCGCCGATGATCTGATAGTAGCAGCCGGAGATGTGCAGAAGTTTTCTTCCTCCGGGAGACTTGATCCCGCCGATGGAATATATGAGGGTATCACAGAAATCCCGGGGCTTTTCTCCGAGTGAGGCCTGGAGTGTGGAGCCGCGCTTCTGGGCTTCCATGGCCATACCCAGAAGATCCCGGCGTATTGTCTCGATTTCAAGATCGCTTAATGGAAAAGTACGCACATATTTCATCATTTTGTGCAGAGTTTTTCTGTTTTCTTTATTCAGGTCCTGCTCGCCCTGGTAATTTGCAGCCTCAAGAATATTGACCGTGTTATTTGTCTGTGCTGTCATAGGTCATACCTCCTGGTTTGAAAATGTGATTGACGGAAGAGGAAATCTGTTCCCAGTTGGACAGAAATTCTTCCAAATATTCATTGCCTGTCTCCGTGATAGAATAATATTTTCTGCTGGGACCAAGAGGAGAAGGCCGGAACTCGGAATCTATGATCCCTTTTTTTTCCAGCCGGACCAGCAGAGGATAGATTGTTCCTTCTTTGATATCTGTAAATCCATACTGCTCCAGCTTTTGTACAAGTTCATATCCATAAGTGGTTTCTTCAGAAAGAAATTTTAAAATACAGCCCTCCAATGTCCCACGCATTAATTGGGATTTGTCGTACATTTCAATTATCACCGCCTCTACTATGTGTCACATACTAGTTGTTGACTATATTGTACCACATAGTAGATGGAAGTCAATAACATTTTCGAAGATTCATCATATTTCCGCCGACCTGTGATTACAATAATATTGATAGACGGAATCGGTGAGGAATGGTGCCATGAAAGTCATTCTGTCAATACTGTTGTGCCTGACACTGTGTGTGCAGCCTGTAATGGCTGCGGAAAATACAGATGAGAACATGGAGACAGAAGAGAGTGAAACGCCGGAAGCAGCAGAAGGTGAAGATGCGCAGGAAAAAGAAACGCAGCAGCAGGAAATTGAAATCAGCGCACCGTCAGCGATCTTGATGGAGGCTTCTACCGGTCAGGTGATCTTTGAAAAGAATCCCGATGAACAAAGACCGCCGGCAAGCGTAACCAAGATCATGACACTGCTTTTAATTTTTGATGCCCTGGAATCCGGACAGATTAGTCTGGAGGATGAGGTTACGACCTCAGAACATGCAGCCTCCATGGGCGGTTCCCAGGTGTTTCTGGAACCAGGAGAGATACAGACGGTGGATACATTGATCAAATGTATTGCGGTGGCCAGTGGAAACGATGCCTGTGTGGCAATGGCAGAATATATTGCAGGAAGCGAGGAGGAATTTGTACGGCGGATGAATGAACGGGCCCAGGAGCTTGGAATGGAAAACACTCATTTCGTAAACTGCAATGGACTGGATGCAGACGGACACCTGACCACAGCCAGAGATATCGGGCTGATGTCCAGAGAATTGATCACTACATATCCACAGATCCGGGATTATGCTATGATCTGGATGGAAAATATTACACACAATACACAGAAGGGAACATCCGAATTTGGCCTGACAAATACGAATAAACTGGTCAGACATTATGAATATGCCACAGGCCTGAAGACAGGTTCCACAAGCCAGGCAAAATTCTGCATCTCTGCCACAGCCGAGAAAAATGGAATGGAACTGATTGCCGTGATCATGGCGGCGGAGACCAGTAAAGACCGGACGAAAGATGCGATTGCACTTTTGAACTATGGATTTGGAAAATGCAGCATCTATCAGGAAGAGGCGGCAGAAGCAACGCCGGAGATCGCCGTGAGGGGAGGTGTAAAAGAAAAGGCGGCCACTGCACAGGAAACAGCATTTACCTATATCAATACATCCGGAGCGGATCTTACTTCAATCGAAAGAAAAGTAAAAATGAAAGAATCCCTGAAAGCTCCCGTGAAACAGGGGCAGGAGGCAGGAAAAGCCTTTTATTATCTAGACGGAGAAGAAATCGGAAGCATAAAAATCCTGACAACAGAAGAGGTAAAAAAGATGAGTTATCCAGATGCGGTGGAAAATGCAGTGGAAAACTTCTTACCTTGATTGATTGGGGACGGGGGATTTTCAGAAATCCCCCGTCCCCAATCATCATGAAGATGGGTTATCAACAAGTTTTCCACGTGAGTTTTCCCCATTTGGCGGATAGCGGTTGGTTTGACGCAAATAGGGACGGGGGATTTTCCAAAATCCCCCGTCCCCAATGGATTAAATTGCGCGTGTGTATTCTTTCAGCCACTCGCGTTCTTCGTCATTCAGATGTGGAGCTACAATCTCATATACTTTTGCGTGATAGGAGTTGAGTTGTTCTTTGTCTTCTTCTGTCAGCATTTCCGGAATGATGGCATCCAGGTCGATCGGTACATAGGTGATGGGCTCGAAGTAGAGGAACTGTCCATATTCGTTCTTTTCTCCTTTGCGTACCACCAGTTCATTTTCAGTGCGGACACCGTGAGAACCTTCGATGTAGATACCTGGTTCATCGGTGATGACAAGTCCCGGCATCAGCGGCTGTTTTTCGTGTGCGCGGATAGCACAGCGGAATCCACAGGGAGCCTCGTGGATATTCATCAGATAGCCTACACCGTGGCCGGTACCGTGGTTAAAGTTCTTGCCACGTTTCCAAGCAGGCATCCTTGCCAGCACGTCCAGGTTGTATCCCGCAGTACCTTCCAGGAACACGGCGTTTGCCAGATGCATGTTGCACTGAAGAACAGTGGTGAAGTCTTCCTTCATCTCCTGGGTCAGATTTCCAAAAGCAAAGGTTCTGGTGATATCGGTAGAACCTTCGATATATCCGCCGCCGGTGTCAGTCAGGAACAGTCCGTCGGTTACCACAGGGATGTTGGTCTCCGGTGTGGCTGCATAGTGAACAATGGCACCGTGCTCGCCCGAACCGCAGATAGGTTCAAAGCTCTGCCACAGATAGCCTTCCTGCTCTTTTCGGAACTCGTCCAGCTTTTCCGCAGCACTGATCTCAGTGATCGGCGGCTCTGTTTTTCCTACATTTTTCTTCAGCCAGTACATAAATCTGGTGACAGCCACACCGTCCTTGACGTGGGCATTGATGATGTTTTTCAGTTCCACATCATTTTTTACAGCCTTCATGACAACAGTTGGATTCATCTGGTCGATCACCTTCGCTGTCTTCGGGAGATTGTTATACAGTGCATAGTTCAGACGTGCAGAATCTACCAGGATCGAAGCATCCGCCGGGAGCTCTTTTACGTCTTCGTAAATGGCATTGTACGGGCGAAGAGAAATATTGTCTTTTGCCAGATTTTCTTTCATCTCGTCTGTCAGCTTGCGCTCGTCAATATACAGTTTCATATCGTCCATGGTGATGACTGCGTAAGACAGAAGCAGCGGGAAAAACTCAATATCATTTCCGCGCAGATTGGTGATCCAGCAGATATCGTCCAGGGCAGCGATCACATGGGTGTCAGCACCGGCCTCCTTCATCGCCTGACGGACTCTTGCAAGCTTAGAAGCAGTACTCTCGCCAGTATAACGCTCATCCAGCGCAAACGCCGGCTCCTCGGAAAGCGCCGGACGGTCTTCCCAGATCTTGTCGATCAGATCTTCGGAATAATTAACAGCGCCGTTTTTCTTTGCGGCCACAGCCTCATAGTTCAGTCCATCGCCCATAGCAACCACACGCCCGTCAAAGCCAAGCGTACAGCCTTCAGGAAGAACCTGTTCCAGATATTCCAGAGTCGTGGGTACACCAGGTTCCCCCATTTTAAACAGCTTTACTCCGCTTCCGGAAAGCTGCTGCTCTGCCTGGATAAAATATCTTCCGTCCGTCCAGAGACCTGCCTCATCCTTTGTGATGACAGCGGTTCCGGCAGAGCCGGTAAAACCGGTGATAAACGCTCTTGCTTTAAAATGTTCCCCAACATATTCGCTCTGATGGTTGTCGTCGGTAGGAACTACATAGGCGTCGTACCCTTTTTCAGCCATCAGTGCGCGCAGTGCGCTGATTCTTTCAGGTATCGTCATGGTAAAACCTCCTCCTAAATACTTTTAATTACCGTAATAGATTTTAACATATCTGTTTACAAATGAACAGGAATAATTATATAATTGACCTGAATAAAAAGGAGAAAATCGGTTTTGATAATCATCATTGCTCTAGGCGTCCTGTGCCTGATATTTTTTATCGAAAATGCCAGAGAACTCCGGACATTCCGGATCAGGACCTATCGGATATCTTCCCATAAATTAAACGGGATACAAAAGAAAAGGATCGTGTTTTTAAGCGATCTCCATAACTGCAGCTATGGGAAAAAAAACGGACGCCTTCTGGCGGCTGTCCGGAAGTCGCGCCCGGATCTGATCCTGATCGGCGGGGATATGCTGGTGCGCAAAGACGGCTCTTCTTATGCGGAGACGCTTCAGTTCCTTACCAGACTGACTGCCATGTGCCCGGTATATTATGCAAACGGAAACCATGAGCAGAAGCTCAAAGAAATGCCGGAGCGCTATGAGCAGTCCTATTCTGCTTATAAAAAGAAGCTGGAAGAGGCTGGGATCATATTTCTTGAAAACGAGGCCGTTATCTGGAAGCCGGAGGGCGTAAGGATCCGGATCAGTGGGTTGGAGATTCCTCTTCCCGCCTATGGAAAGGTTGGAAGAAAAAGGCTGCGTATCCGGGAGATTGAAGAGAGGATCGGCAGGGCTGACCCTTCTTATCAGATTCTCCTTGCCCATAATCCGGTCTATGTGAAGCAGTATGAAGACTGGGGCGCTGACCTGATCCTTTCTGGCCATGTCCACGGAGGCCTGATCGGACTTCCGGGAATCGGAGGCCTGATCGCCCCGGATTTCCGCCTGTTCCCTGCCTATTCCGGCGGAATTTACCGGGATCCGAAAGCTGATGTGGTGGTAAGCCGCGGCCTGGGCGTACATTCCGTGCCCATACGATTTTTAAATCCTGCCGAAGTGGTTGTGCTGGAGCTTACAGGTTTGGACAGATAAATCTTGTGAAACAGGGAGAAATCCTGTATAATAAAAAAGTTACGATAAAAATCAACAGGCGTAAGAGGAACATATATGGGTATTCCGGTAAAGCTGCAGGTGTTTGAAGGACCGCTGGATCTTCTTCTGCATCTCATTGATAAAAATAAAATAGATATCTACGATATTCCAATCGTGGAGATTACCAGTCAGTATATGGATTATATACGGGCCATGGAGAAGGAAGACTTAAATGTGATGAGTGAATTCCTGGTCATGGCGGCAACTCTTCTTGATATCAAGTGCAGGATGCTTCTTCCGCGGGAAGAAAAGGAAGAGGAGGAAGAAGATCCAAGACAGGAACTGGTGGATCAGCTTCTGCAGTACAAGATGTTTAAATATATGTCTTATGAACTCAGGGACCGTCAGGTGGAGGGGGAGCAGGTCATGTATAAGGACCCGACCATTCCGGAAGAAGTGAAGGATTACGAAGAACCGGTAGACCTGGGGGATCTTCTGGGGGATCTGACCCTGGCGAAATTAAATCAGATTTTTCAGGATGTGATGAAGCGCCAGGTGGAGAAGATTGATCCTGTCCGCAGTAAATTCGGAAAAATCGAAAAAGAAGAAGTGACTCTGCCGGAGAAACTCGACTATGTCACAGAATATGCCAGATCCCATAAAAGGTTCAGCTTCCGGGAACTTTTGAAGAAGCAGGCTTCCAAGACACAGCTGGTAGTAACATTTCTGGCCATTCTGCAGCTGATGAAGGAAGGAACGATTACAATCCGGCAGGAACAGCCTTTTGAAGATATCATGATTGATTCCAACGTGGAAGGACAAGCATAGGAAAGGTAGTATGGATACAGTGGAGATAAAAAAATTAGAAGGTATCATAGAAGCGATCCTGTTCGCCATGGGCGATTCGGTGGAACTGGGAAAGATTGCGTCGGCCATCGAGCATGATGAAGATACGACTCGCAAGATCATTCATCAGATGATGGATCAGTACGAAAGTGAAGACCGCGGCATCCGTATCATCGAGCTGGAGGATTCTTTTCAGATGTGTACCAAAAGAGAGATGTATGAGTATCTGATCAAGGTGGCAAAGCAGCCGAAAAAATATGTGCTGACGGATGTACTCCTTGAGACGTTGTCCATCATTGCATATAAGCAGCCGGTGACAAAGCTGGAGATTGAAAAGATCCGGGGCGTCAAGTCGGATCATGCTGTAAATAAACTGGTAGAATATGATCTGGTATGCGAAGTGGGAAGGCTGGATGCGCCGGGGAAGCCGATCCTGTTCGGGACGACGGAGGAATTTTTGCGCAGGTTCAGTATCCACTCGGCGGAGGATCTCCCCACCTTAAATCCGGAACAGGTGGAGACTTTTAAAGAAGAAGCAGAAGAAGAGATCCAGTTAAAACTGGATATCTAAGACAGATCAGTCATAGAGCGGCCGTTTTCTGCATATTTTGAGATAAGGCAGGTAGTTTGCGGAGCTTTTATGAGATGGAAGAAATACATATGTTTGACAGGGATTGTTCTGGGGCTTGTGGGAAATATGATCCTGCCTCTGAAGGCAGAAGAGCCGGCGGAAGAACCTGAAAATCTATACGCCCGGTCAGCGGTTTTGATGGATGCTGACAGTGGGCGTGTTTTATTTGGAAAGGAAGCAAGAGTTGTACGCCCGATGGCCAGCACAACCAAGATCATGACTTGTATCCTGGCTCTGGAAGAGATGGAAGAAGGGCAGACGGCCAGGGCCTCCCGAAATGCCGCCGCGCAGCCCAGGGTACGGCTTGGAGTACAGGAGGGAGAAGAGTTTTACCTGGAAGACCTGCTGTATGCGCTGATGCTGGAATCTTATAATGACAGTGCGGTGGTGATTGCCGAAGAACTGGCAGGATCAGTCGAAGCATTTGCAGCGCAGATGAACAAAAAAGCCAGAGAACTGGGCTGTACGGACACGCATTTTGTCACACCCAACGGTCTGGATGGGAAAGACGATGGAGGAACCCATGCAACTACGGCAGAAGACCTGGCAAGGATCATGCGCTACTGTATCATGGAATCACCTGAAAAAGAAGCATTTCTTACGATCACCAGGGCAAAGGATTACAGTTTTTCTGATGTGGAAGGGAAGAGAAGCTTTTCCTGCCACAATCACAATGCCTTTCTGGACATGATGGAGGGAGCCTTAAGTGGAAAGACGGGATTTACGGCTGATGCCGGGTATTGTTATGTGGGAGCCTTAAGACAGGGGGACAGGACCTTTATTGTGGCGCTTCTTGCCTGCGGCTGGCCAAATAATAAGAATTACAAATGGGAAGATACCAGAAAGCTGATGCAGTATGCCCTGGCAAATTATGAGTACCGTGAAGTCAAGTTGGATACGAAGACATGGGAGATCCCGGTGGAAGACGGGATAGATCCGGAGGATCCATATCAAAAAGAAACGACTGTCCGGGCGGAATCAGAGGAATCAGAGCCCCTTAAGATTCTTCTCGGGAAGGATGAAGAGGTGGAATTTAAGGAAGAACTGCCCAGAAAACTGGCTGCCCCGGTAAAAAAGGGACAGAAGGCTGGAGAGATTCTGTGTATGTTAGACGGGGAAGAAGTGGGAAGATACATAGTGAGGACACAGGGATCTGTAAAAGAATATCATTTCGGGCAGAGTCTGCAGACGGTTTTTCTGATTTTTTTCTTTTGTATCTGAAGGCTTCGGTATATAATGGAACACAGAAATAATTGTAGATCGGGAGGTTTTGCAAATGAAAAAACTAAAAAAACTGGCAGCCATCCAGCCGGTATCTCTTCTGCCCAAGGCAAGAGAACAGATCAGATCCTACTGTGAGGAAGCCGTATTTTTTGATACGCAGCCGGAAAATGACGCTGAGATTGCAGAGCGGATCGGGGATGCGGACGGCATTTTCGTAAGCTATACTCATAAGATCGGGGAAAATGTCCTGAAGGACTGTCCAAATGTCCGTTATATCGGCATGTGCTGCAGTCTGTACTCAGAAGCCAGCTCGAACGTGGATCTTGCCTATGCCAGATCCCGGGGAATCACTGTGACAGGGATCAAGGATTATGGTGATGAGGGAGTGGCAGAGTATGTGACGGCGAATCTGATCCGGAGACTGGGAGGTGACGACGGGCATCCGCCGCTTCTGGGAGAGATTTCGGAGATCTCCGGCGTTAAGGCAGGGATCCTTGGCATGGGAGCAAGCGCAAAGAAGGTGGCGAAAGCCCTGTCTTCTTTCCATGCAGACGTCCGCTATTACAGCAGGACCAGAAAGCCGGAACTGGAAGAAGAGTGCGGCTATCAGTATCAGGAGCTGGACGCACTTCTGAAAGACTGTGATGTCATATGCAGCTGTTTAAGCAAAAATGTGGTTCTTCTGCATGAACGGGAGTTTGAAATCCTGGGAGAGGGAAAACTTTTATTTAACACGGCCCTGAGCCCGTGTTTTGACATGGAAGCCATAAAAAAATGGCTGGATCTTAAGAATACCTGGTATTTCTGTGATACACTGATGGGGCTGGGAGAGGAAGCTCTTCTTGACAGAGAGAATGTTTCCTGCCTGAAGCGTTCTTCCGGAATGACCCGTCAGGCAGTAGAAAGACTGAATCAGAAGGTACTTGATAATCTGGAACACTACTGCCTGGAACAGTAGGGCCTGCAAAGAAGGAGAAAGGAGAAAGACCATGTCTATCGAGAAAGTAAAGGAATATTTCCGGAAGTACGGAATGGAAGACAGAGTCTGGGAAAAAGAGCACTCCAGCGCAACGGTGGAAGAAGCAGCCGAAGCGTTGGGGTGTGAGCCTCAGAGGATCGCAAAAACCCTGTCCTTTAAGGCCGGGGAAGATGTGCTGCTGGTGGTCACCGCCGGAGACAGGAAGATTGATAATAAAAAGTATCGGGAACAGTTTGGATGCAAGGCAAAAATGCTGAAGTTTGAAGAGGTTGAAGAATTGACCGGGCATGCTGTGGGCGGAGTCTGCCCCTTTGCTGTAAAAGACGGGGTCAAGGTATATCTGGATGAGTCGCTGAAACGTTTTGAGACTGTCTTCCCGGCAGCCGGCAGCAGCAACAGTATGATCGAGCTGACGATTCCAGAACTGGAACGATACAGCAACAGCCTGGCCTGGGTAGATGTGTGCAAAGAAAGTTAGAAGCTGTACAGGCTTTCCGTAAGAAAGGAGCAAACATATGACGGATAAAGAACTGATGCTGAAAGGGGAATTGTATATTCCGGCCAGAGATCCGCAGCTTGCAAAAGATTGTTCAAGATCCCGGCGGATTACCCGGATGTTCAACGCTACGACGGAGGAGGATGCTGAGACCAGAGAAGAGCTGATCCGGGAGCTGTTTGGAGGGACCGGAGAACACTTTTACATCGAGCCGCCGTTTCGGTGTGACTACGGGGCTAATATCTACGTCGGGGAAAATTTTTATACAAATTTTGACTGTATCATTCTGGATGTATGCGAGGTGCATATTGGAGATAATGTGATGTTCGGACCCCGGGTGGGAGTCTATACGGCGGGGCATCCTATAGATCCGGAAGTGCGCGCTGAGGCTCTGGAGTTTGGAAAGCCTGTATCCATCGGAGATAATGTGTGGGTCGGAGCCAATGTGGTCATTAATCCCGGCGTCCATATCGGTAATAATGTGGTGATCGGTTCCGGCGCGGTGGTGACAAGGGATATTCCAGACGACGTGGTGGCAGCAGGAAATCCCTGCCGGGTGATCCGCAAGATCACAGACGAAGACCGAAAATACTGGAAAGAAAAAAGAGATCAGTATTATGAGATTATGGGGATCTGGCAGTGCTAAATCCCTTTACTTTTGCCGTTGGATAAGATATACTTGACATATATACATTTGAGCAGATCTGTTTCTATTTTGTTCTGTTAAAAGGACAGACACTATGTCTTAAGAGTCATGGCCGTTCGGCAAAGATTTCTATAGGAAGAATTTAATTTGAGGCTTGACAAGGTAACGCAGGTATAATACTATATTAACCAGGAAAGCGAACATTCGTTCGATAGTAAAGGAGAAGTAATAATGGCAAGTGAAGATAAGAAGAAGGCGCTGGATGCCGCGATTGCAAAATTGGAGAAGGATTTCGGAAAAGGGACTGTGATGAAGCTGGGAGATCCGGCGGCGCAGGTGGCGGTGGAGACGATCCCCACAGGCTCCTTAAGTCTGGATATTGCACTGGGACTGGGCGGAGTCCCCAGAGGCCGTGTGGTAGAGATCTATGGGCCTGAGTCCAGTGGTAAGACTACGGTTGCTTTACATATGATCGCCGAGGTACAGAAGCAGGGAGGCATCGCCGGGTTTATCGATGCAGAGCATGCGCTGGATCCTGTTTATGCGAAAAATATCGGTGTAGATATCGATGAACTCTATATTTCCCAGCCGGACAGCGGTGACCAGGCGCTGGAGATCACAGAGACCATGGTGCGTTCCGGCGCGATGGATATCGTAGTAGTAGACTCTGTGGCGGCTCTGGTGCCGAAGCAGGAGATCGAAGGAGATATGGGAGATAGTCATGTGGGCCTGCAGGCCAGACTGATGTCCCAGGCGCTTCGTAAGCTGACGCCTGTCATCAGCAAGTCCAACTGTGTGGTGATCTTTATCAACCAGCTCCGTGAAAAAGTCGGCGTTATGTTTGGAAATCCAGAGACTACCACCGGCGGACGGGCGTTGAAGTTCTATGCATCTATCCGTATGGATGTCCGCAGGATCGAGACGCTTAAGCAGGGCGGAGAGATGGTCGGCAACAGAACCCGCGTCAAAGTAGTGAAGAATAAGATCGCGCCGCCATTTAAGGAAGCAGAGTTTGATATCATGTTTGGAAAGGGCATCTCCAAAGAAGGAGATATCCTGGATCTTGCAGTAGGCCTGAATCTGGTCAATAAGAGCGGAGCATGGTTTGCCTATAATGGAGAGAAGATCGGACAGGGACGGGAGAATGCCAAGAAGTATCTGGCAGAGCATCCGGAGATCATGGAGACTCTGGATCATCAGATCCGGGAACACTATCATTTCGGACAGTCTGATGAACAGGAAGAGCCGCAGAAGAAAGCGGACAAGAAGAAAGAGGACCAGGCAGAATGATCATCACGAAGATCGAGCCGGTGACCAAGTCCAGATGTCAGATCTATCTGGATGGACAGCCCGCCTTCTGCCTCTATAAGGGAGAAGTGTCCCGTTACGGCCTTGCAGAAGATCAGGACCTGACAGAAGAAGCCTATCAGCAGATCTGCCGGGAGACTCTTTTAAAGAGAGCAAAGTTAAGGGCCATGCATCTTCTGAATCAGATGGGAAGGACGGAGCGTCAGCTGAGGGAAAAGCTGGTCGGAGGCGGCTATCCGGAAGAGGTGGCTGAGGAGGCTCTTTCCTATGTAAAGTCGTTCGGATACATCAATGATCTGGAATATGCCAGGAACTTTATCCTTGGACGAAAGAATAAAAAAAGCCGCCGGGAGATCTGTGCAGCCCTTCGTGAAAAGGGGGTAGACGGAGAAGTGATCGAGGAGGCTCTTGAGGAATGCCTGAGCCAGGAGGATCACCTTCAGGCGATCCGTGAACTGTTGAGGAAGAGGCATTATGATCCTGAGACAGCCGACCGGAAGAAAACCGCCAAAGAGCTTGCTTATCTGATGAGAAAAGGATTTCGTTATGAGGACATCCGTCAAGTGATACAAGTTTCTGAGTGGAACGCTTGACATCTTTGTGAAAACAGTATAGAATTTAGGTGTTGTATTTGTACAATGAAAATTGAATAAGGAGGTGCTCCTGTGCCGAGTGGAATGATAATTGCTGTGGCAGTCGTGCTGATTATCGCAGCGGCAGTCATCAGCCATTTTGTGACGGTGTCCAATCTGAAGAAGAATGCGCAGTCCAAGATTGGAAATGCCGAGACAAAGGCGAGAGAAATCATTGATGACGCAGTCAAGACCGCAGAGGCCAAGAAGAAGGAGTCTCTCTTGGAGATTAAAGAAGAGTCCATAAAGAATAAAAATGAACTTGAAAAAGAAACCAAGGAACGCAGGGCAGAGTTGCAGCGTTATGAAAAGAGAGTGTTATCCAAGGAAGAGGCTTTAGACAAGAAGGCAGATGCGATCGAAAAGCGTGAAGCAGGATTTGCAGCAAAAGAAGAACAGCTGAGACAGCGTGAAGCGAAAGTGGAAGAGCTGAGTCAGCAAAGAGTACAGGAACTAGAAAGAATCTCAGGACTTACCTCCGAACAGGCAAAAGAATACTTGTTGAAAACTGTTGAAGATGATGTGAAACATGACACCGCCAAGATGATCAAAGAAATGGAAGCGCAGGCGAAGGAAGAAGCGGACAAGAAGGCGAAGGAATATGTCGTTACTGCTATCCAGAGATGCGCGGCTGATCATGTTGCGGAAACTACGATTTCGGTCGTACAGCTTCCAAGCGACGAAATGAAGGGAAGAATCATCGGACGTGAAGGACGGAATATCCGTACACTGGAAACATTGACGGGCGTAGAATTGATTATCGATGATACCCCGGAGGCCGTTGTGCTATCAGGATTTGACCCGATCAGAAGAGAAGTTGCAAGGATCGCGCTGGAAAAATTGATCGTCGATGGACGTATCCATCCGGCCAGAATTGAGGAGATGGTCGAGAAGGCTCAGAAAGAAGTCGACGTTATGATTCGTGAAGAAGGAGAGGCGGCAGCACTTGAAGTAGGCGTTCACGGAATTCATCCGGAACTGATCAAGCTTCTTGGACGCATGAAGTTCCGTACCAGCTACGGACAGAATGCCTTAAAGCATTCCATCGAAGTCGCACAGCTTGCCGGACTTCTGGCAGGCGAGATCGGACTGGATGTCAGGGTCGCTAAGCGTGCCGGACTTTTACATGATATTGGAAAATCTATCGATCATGATGTGGAAGGTTCCCACATCCAGATTGGTGTGGATCTTTGTAGAAAGTACAAAGAGTCTGCAACTGTGATCAATGCAGTGGAAGCTCATCACGGCGATGTAGAGCCGGAAACTCTGATTGCATGCGTGGTACAGGCGGCAGATACGATTTCTGCGGCGAGACCGGGCGCAAGAAGAGAAACATTGGAAACATATACAAACAGGTTAAAACAGTTAGAAGATATCACCAACCAGTTTAAGGGTGTTGATAAGTCTTTTGCCATTCAGGCAGGTAGAGAGATTCGTGTTATGGTAGTTCCAGAGCAGGTATCTGATGCGGATATGGTACTGCTGGCCAGAGATATTGCAAAACAGATTGAGTATGAATTGGAATATCCTGGACAGATCAAAGTCAATGTGATTCGTGAGTCACGAGTGACAGACTATGCCAAGTAGAAGATAAATGACAGCAGGATCGGTATTGTGTGCCGATCCTGCTTTTTACTTTTAAAAAAGGAGGAAACAAAAAATGGCAATCAGGCATGTCCTGTTTGATCTGGATGGGACTCTGCTTCCCATGGATCAGACAGAGTTTGTAAAGTTTTATATGCCTCTGCTGGCAAAGGCATATGTAAAAAGGGGAATTCCTGTTGATGCAAAAGCGTTTATAAAGTCGGTATGGGACGGGTATCTTCTGATGGTAAAAAATGACGGAAGATGTTCCAACAGAGAACGTTTCTGGACAGAGATGGAAGGAAGTCTTCCGATCTCAAAGGAGGAGGCAGAAGAGATTGCCCTTGATTTCTATCGTAAAGACTTTAACCAGGCAGCTGCGGTAACCAGGCCTACGCCTCTTGCTGACCAGGTCGTAAAAACAGTCAAGGAAAAGGGAATGGAAGTCTACCTTGCCACAAATCCGGTGTTTCCAAGATGTGCGACCCTGAACAGGATCCACTGGGCAGGGCTTCATGCAGAGGATTTCCGGGTGATTACCACATATGAGGACTATGCTTACTGCAAACCAAGCGTGGAGTATTTTCAGGAAATATTAGAGCAATTTGCCCTGGATCCGAAAGAATGCCTGATGGTCGGAAATGATGTAGAGGAAGATCTTTCCATCCGCAGACTGGGGGTGAAGACCTTTCTTTTGACCGATACGATGGAAAATAAAAAAGGTCTGGAAATTCACACGGAGTATCAGGGCAGTATGGAAGAACTATTAAAATTTGTGGAGGAACTTACGGCATGAGTGAGAATGTTAGGCGGACAAGACGCGAACTGGCGTATCAGGGAACAATCCTTACAGTCTATAAAGATTATATGGAATTTGAAAACGGAAATCAGGCTGTCTGGGATTTTATCCATCATGACGGCGCTGCGGCAGTAGTGCCGGTCCTTACGGACGGGCGGATACTGATGGTGTCCCAGTACCGGAATGCACTGGAACGAATGACTCTGGAAATCCCGGCCGGAAAGCTGGATGACCCGGAGGAACCCGGAATCGAATGTGCATCAAGAGAGCTGGAAGAAGAGACCGGATACCGGTCAGAGAAACTGGAATGGCTGCTTACGCTCAGGACTACGGTGGCTTTTTGCGACGAAAGGATAGAGATTTATGCAGCCAGAGATCTTAAAAAGACCAGCCAGCATCTGGATGAAGATGAATATGTAGATGTAAAGGCATATACTCTTGAGGAATTAAAAGAAAAAATCTTCAAAGGAGAGATCCAGGATTCTAAGACGATCGCAGCACTCCTGGCATATGAGACGAAATACGGCATATAATGGAGTATCTGACAAATTGGGAGGGATTTGGTGAAGATACAGGAAAACAGGACTTATGTTGTATTTATCTGTATGACAGGGTTTGTCATCGGAATTGTGTATTCGAATTTTCTGGCGAGGCAGGAAATTGCGGATATGGGGATTTTCCATGAATATTTTCTGGGCCAGTTCGCCCGGCTCGATATTCTGACGGTGGATTTTATCTGGTATGTTGCAAAGATACGGATATTTCCGGTCCTTATACTGGCGGCTTTAGGGTGTACAAAACTTAGAAAAGCGGCAGCGGCCATGTTCCTGGTCTGGACAGGCTTTTCTCTGGGACTGATCATGACGGCGGCTGTTTTGAAGATGGGGGGAAGAGGGCTGGTACTCTGTCTGATCGCTCTGACTCCCCATCTTTTTTTCTATGCCGCAGGTTATCTGGTGCTTTTATGGTATCTTTTCCGGTATCCTGTGGCGCAGTGGAATCTTTCAAAAACGGTCTCGATGATATTGCTTCTGCTGACGGGACTGATCCTGGAATGCTATGTCAATCCCGTTCTGATGCAGATGTTTGTGCAGACGCTAAAGTGATCTGACTTCTGCCGGAGGAGACTCCATAGCGGCAGAGAGATAAAAGGCACAGACAAAAGACGCTTAGCTGGCTGGCCAGCAGGCCCCAGAGATATCCCTGAATCCCGAATACCGGGATCAGAAAGAAGATACTTGCAATCCGGATCAAAAGGCTGAAGGAATTGATGAGAAATGTAAGAGTCGTCTTCCCGATGCCATTGATCGTGCTGATCAGCGTGTTGTTGGTATAGAGGAAAGGACACATCCAGGACAGCGTCTGGATCAGTTCTCCGGCCAGGCTGCTGTGAAAAATCCATGTTCCGATCCATCTGCCAGTGAAAAGGAGAAAAAGACAGCACAGACTTCCCATGGCAATGCAAGAGCAAGTGGTCTTCTGGATCAGGGAGCGAAAGGCCTTCTTGTTATTTAATGCCTGGATTTCTGCTACCTCCGGCAGGAGCATTGTGGAGATGGAATTAGAGATGGCAGAGGGAAATAAGATACAAGGCAGTGCCATGCCTGTCAATACTCCATATACAGAAAGCGCCTCCTGCCCGGACAGGCCGGATGCCTGAAGCTTCAGGGGGATAGAGAGTGCTTCGGCACTCTGAAGAATGCCCAGGAGAACCCGGTTCCCAGTCAGCGGAAGAGACGGAATCAGAAGCTTTGGAATCTGGCGGCAGATTAAAAGCAGAGAAGGCCTTGAAGCAAGAAATTCTTTTTGTCTGGATAAGATTTTCAGGCAGTAAAGAGAAGAGGCCAGTTCTCCTGCAATCAGTCCGGCTACGGCAAGAGAAACGCCAAAAGTAATCCCCTGACGGGAACCGGCAAAATAGATCAGCATGACACTGCCGACACGCACCGCCTGTTCGATCAGCTGAGATCTGGCCGGAAGTCCTGTTTCTTTCTGACCAAAATAATATCCACAGACGCAGCTGTGAATGGCCGCAAAAGGGAAGGCGTAGGAGAGAATGAGTAAAAGTTCGGTGCATCTTGCATCGTGGAGGATGGAACTCGCAATGGTTCCTGCATAGTTTTGCAGAAAGAGTGTTACAATACAAGAAAATATGACAGTGATCAGAAGACCAGAATATAAAAGTTCCCGGGCTTCTTTTTTCTTGCCAAGAGCCATGTTTTTTGCTACCAGTCGTGACAGGATCAGCTCGATCCCTGCACAGGTCAGCGAAAAACCAAGAGCATAGATGGGAAAGACCAGCTGATAGATACCGACACCTTCTTCGCCAAAAGCATGGCTCATAAAAATACGGTAAAAAAAACCCATGACACGAGTGGCAAGCCCGGTGGCGGTCAGGATCAGTGTGCCTTTCAGGAGTTTTGATCTGTGGGACATGTGAGGACTCCTTAAAAGATATTGTTACAAGATATTCGAATGATGCTATTGACAGAACTCTTCCATGGTGGTATTCTACAAAAGAAATAAATCCTAGTAAAATAGTAGGAATTAAAAGGAAGGTGAAAGGATGAAGCTTTCTACGAAGGGAAGATACGGCCTGCGAGCCATGATTGATCTGGCCAGATATAGTGAAAAAGAGCCGGTGGCACTTGGAAGCATTGCTGCCAGGCAGGATATTTCTGAACGATATCTGGAACAGATGGTGGCGCTTCTGAAAAAGGCAGGGCTGGTATCTGCCGTCCGGGGCGCCGGTGGAGGATACAGACTTAACAGACCGGCTGAGGAGATATCTGTCGGAGATGTTTTAAGAGCTCTGGAGGGGAGTCTGGAACCGGTAAAGTGTGCCGCTTTTTATTCGGAAGAAGGCTGTATGGCTGCAGACGGATGTGTGACAAAGTATGTCTGGCAGAAGATCAATGACAGCATCAATGAAACGGTGGACCGGATCATGCTGGACGAGCTGGTAAGGGAAAGCAGACAGCTGAACCCGGAAGGGTCTTGTGAGCATCCCCGGTGCAGTCAGTCCTGAAAAGAAAGGAGCCTGGAAACCAAATAGATCATAAGAACTGGCCATCCCAAAATGGCAGGAAAAGGAGGAAAAGATGAGCAGATTTTTATATTTAGACAATGCAGCTACTACAAAGACAGCGCCGGAGGTTGTGGATGCGATGCTTCCATATTTCACGGAAAAATTCGGCAACCCTTCCAGCGTCTATCAGTTTGCGGCGGAAAATAAGACAGTCGTAGATGAGCAAAGAGAGATCATTGCCCGGTCTCTGGGCGCCAAAAGCAAGGAAATATATTTTACTGCCGGCGGCTCTGAAGCAGATAACTGGGCGCTGAAAGCAACAGCGGAGGCTTATCAGTCCAAAGGAAGGCATATCATTACGACGAAGATCGAACATCATGCCATCCTGCATACGGCAGAATACCTGGAGCGGCAGGGCTATGAGGTGACGTATCTTGATGTAGATGAAGATGGGAAAATACGTCTGGAAGACCTGGAGGCCGCTATTCGGCCGGATACCATCCTGATTTCTGTCATGGCGGCCAACAATGAGATCGGAACAGTGGAGCCGATCAGGGAAATCGGGGAGATCGCACATGCTCACGGGATTTTGTTCCATACGGATGCAGTACAGGCATACGGGCATCTTCCTATCAATGTGGATGAATGCCATATCGATATGCTCAGTGCCAGCGGTCATAAGCTGAATGGTCCGAAAGGGGTGGGATTTCTCTATATCCGAACCGGCGTCAAGATCCGTTCCTTTATCCACGGCGGAGCGCAGGAGAGAAAGCGCCGTGCAGGCACGGAAAATGTTCCCGGCATCGTAGGAATGGGCACGGCTGTGAAACGAGCGTTTGAGACGATGAAAGAGCGTACCGGAAAGGAAAAGGAAGTCAGAGACTATCTGATCAGCCGGGTGCTTGAGGAAATCCCTTACTGCAGGCTGAACGGACACCGGACGGACCGGCTGCCTAATAATGCAAATTTCAGTTTCCAGTTTGTTGAGGGAGAATCCCTTTTAATTCGTCTGGATATGAAGGGGATCTGTGCCTCCAGTGGCTCTGCCTGCACTTCCGGATCACTGGATCCGTCCCATGTGCTGCTGGCTATCGGACTGCCTCATGAGATCGCTCACGGATCGCTGCGCCTGACCATCAATGAGGAGATTACCAGAGATGACATTGATTATGTGGTGGACAGCCTGAAGGAAATCGTAGAAGGACTTCGAAACATGTCGCCTCTTTATGAGGATTTTATAAAGAAACAGAAGGAAAAAGCGTAGAAGATAAAAGGAGGAACGAAAAAAATGTATTCAGCAAAGGTTATGGATCATTTTGAACATCCAAGAAATGTAGGAGAGATTGAGAACGCCAGCGGCGTAGGAACGGTAGGGAATGCAAAATGTGGAGATATCATGAGGATCTATCTGGACATTGATGATGACCAGATTATCCGGGACGTGAAGTTTAAAACATTTGGCTGTGGAGCTGCAGTAGCCACCAGCAGTATGGCGACAGAGCTGGTAAAGGGCAAATCTATCCAGGAAGCCATGCAGGTGACCAATAAGGCGGTGATGGAAGCACTTGACGGACTGCCGCCGGTTAAGGTACACTGTTCTTTGTTAGCAGAAGAAGCAATTCACGCGGCTTTGTGGGATTATGCCGAGAAACACGGCATCAAGATTGAAGGGCTTGAAAAGCCGAAGTCAGATATCCACGAAGGCGAGGAAGAGGAAGAAGAAGAGTATTAGACCAAACTGAGGATAATCATGGAACGAAAAAAAGTTGTAGTCGGAATGTCCGGCGGAGTGGACTCTTCGGTGGCGGCCTGGCTGTTAAAAGAGCAGGGATATGACGTCATCGGGGTAACCATGCAGATCTGGCAGAAAGAAGAAGAGATAAGCCAGGAGGAAAACGGGGGATGCTGTGGGTTGAGCGCAGTGGAGGATGCCAGGCGCGTTGCCGCGGCTCTTGAAATCCCTTACTATGTCATGAATTTCCGGAAAGAATTTCAGGAAAATGTCATAGACTATTTTATCGGGGAATATCTGCAGGGCAGGACGCCAAACCCGTGTATCGCCTGTAACCGGTACGTCAAATGGGAGTCGCTTCTTACAAGAAGCCGGCAGATCGGAGCGGACTATATTGCAACCGGCCATTATGCCAGAATCGACCGGCTTCCCAACGGGCGGTACAGCCTGAAGGTTTCAAAGACAGGGGCAAAGGATCAGACCTATGCACTGTACAGTCTGACGCAGGAACAACTGGCATCTACCCTGATGCCGGTGGGAGATTATACCAAGGATCAGATCCGCAGCATGGCACAGGATCTGGGACTTCTGGTTGCAGACAAACCAGACAGCCAGGATATCTGTTTTGTGCCGGACGGAGATTATGCCTCGTTTATCGAAGAGCAGACGGACGAGGGAAGCCGTCCGGGGAATTTTGTCCTTTCTGACGGGACGGTAGTGGGCACTCACAAAGGCATCATCCATTATACGGTGGGGCAGAGAAAGGGGCTTGGACTGGCGCTTGGACATCCGGTTTTTGTGCTGGAAATCCGTCCTGACACCAACGAAGTGGTGGTGGGAACCGGAGAGGAATCTCTGACCAGCCAGGTCAGAGCCAGGAAGATCAATTTCATGTCGGTGCCGGATCTGACAGAAAAAAGAAGAGTCTGGGCCAAGATCCGGTATAATCATAAAGGGGCCTGGTGCATAGCCGAGAAGACGGGGGAAGATGAGATCTTATGCACCTTCGAAGAGCCACAGCGCGCGGTGACGCCCGGCCAGGCGCTGGTTCTGTACGATGATGGATATGTGCTGGGCGGAGGAACAATTGTGAGGGAGGAATCACAGCAATGAGAGCAGACGTGCATATGCATACCAATTTTTCTCACGACTCGCAGTCGAGTCCTGAGGAGATGATCAAAGGCGCTATAGAGAAGGGCCTGGAGGTCATCTGCTTTACAGACCATTATGACAAAGATAATATGTCATGGGGCCTGGAGGATATTTTTGATCCGGAAGAATATTTCCGCACGATGATCCCACTTCAGGAAAAATACCGTGGACAAATTGATATCAGGATTGGCATTGAACTGGGAATGCAGCCCCATCTTGCAGAGTATTACAATCAGTTTGTACCAAAGTATCCCTTTGATCTTGTTATCGGTTCCCTGCACAGTATTATGGGAAAGGATATGGTCTATGGGATGGAGCATGATGAAGACTTCCGCAGCCGTTCTGATGAAGAGATCTATCGGATTACTCTGGAGGAGATGCTTGAGGATGTAAAAAACCTGGAAGAGTTTGATGTCCTGGGACATCTGGATTATATGGTGCGTTATGGCAAAGAAAGGGAAAAGCATTACTCTTATGCAAAATACGCGGATCTGATCGATGAGATCCTGCGTACGGTGATCGCCAAGGGAAAGGGGATTGAACTGAATATGGCAGGGCTTAAGTACGGACTGCCTTTCGCCCATCCTCATCCGGACGTGCTCAAGAGATATAAAGAACTGGGTGGAGAGATCATCACTGTAGGAGCAGACGGACATAAGCCGGAGCATATCGCCTATGATTATGAGAAGGTTTCAGATATCCTGAAAAGCTGTGGTTTCCGGTATTATACAGAGTTTTCCGGACGAAAGCCGGTTTTCCTGGAACTTCCATAAAAATAGGAAAAGCACTTGAATTTTTGTATCAGATTTAGTACAATAAATCTTGGTTGATGATTCTTTAACAAGGAAGAATCTTCATATGACTGCGTAACCAGTTAATAAAACTTTAGGAGGAATTAATCATGGCAGTAAAAGTAGCGATTAATGGATTCGGACGTATCGGACGTCTCGCATTCAGACAGATGTTTGGAGCAGAAGGATATGAGGTAGTTGCAATCAACGATCTGACATCTCCTAAGATGCTTGCTCATTTATTAAAATATGATTCATCTCAGGGCAAATATGCACTGGCTGACAAGGTTGAAGCTACTGATGATTCAATTATCGTAGACGGGAAAGAAATCAAGATCTATGCAATGGCAAACGCAGAAGAGCTTCCGTGGGGAGAGATCGGCGTTGACGTTGTTCTGGAATGTACCGGATTCTACACATCCAAAGAAAAAGCATCTGCTCACATTAAAGCAGGCGCAAGAAAGGTAGTTATTTCTGCACCGGCTGGTAATGACCTGCCAACTATCGTATATAATGTAAACCATGAGACACTGAAGCCGGAGGATACTGTGATTTCCGCAGCTTCCTGTACAACAAACTGCCTGGCTCCGATGGCAAAAGCCCTCAATGACCTGGCACCGATCAAATCCGGTATCATGTGCACCATCCATGCATATACAGGAGATCAGATGACTCTGGACGGACCGCAGAGAAAAGGTGATTTAAGAAGATCCCGTGCAGCTGCAGTAAATATCGTTCCAAACAGCACAGGTGCTGCAAAGGCTATCGGACTGGTTATTCCGGAACTGAACGGAAAACTGATCGGATCTGCTCAGCGTGTTCCTACCCCGACAGGTTCTACCACAATCCTGACAGCAGTAGTAGAAGGAAACGTTACAGTAGACCAGATCAACGAGGCTATGAAGGCTGCATCTAACGAGTCCTTCGGATACAATACAGATGAGATCGTATCCAGCGATATCGTTGGTATGAGATATGGCTCTCTGTTCGATGCAACACAGACTATGGTACTGCCATTAGACAACGGAACTACAGAGGTTCAGGTTGTTTCCTGGTATGATAATGAAAATTCATACACAAGCCAGATGGTAAGAACCATCAAATTCTTCTCTGAGTTATCATAATCGGGGAGATCAGTAAGACTCATGAAAGGGTCCGGTCTTAAATGGGCCGGACCCTTTTTACATGATATGGCAGGCGGCAGATCCTGAGCTTGTCTGCCGGGGGTAAAAAGGGCAGAGCCCTTGAAAATAAATTTTAGGAGGCAAAATTATGCTCAATAAAAAAACTGTAGATGATATTAACGTAAAAGGAAAAAGAGTTCTGGTAAGATGTGACTTTAACGTACCTTTGATCGATGGAAAGATCACGGATGAGAACCGTCTGGTGGCAGCTCTTCCGACAATCAAGAAGCTGATTGCTGACGGAGGAAAGGTAATCCTTTGCTCTCATCTTGGAAAACCGAAGGGAGAGCCGGTTCCGTCCCTTTCTCTTGCGCCGGTGGCAGTAAGATTATCAGAACTGCTTGGACAGGAAGTAAAATTTGCCGCTGATCCAGAAGTGGTAGGACCAAACGCGAAAGCAGCTGTAGAGGCAATGAAAGACGGAGATGTGATCCTTCTTGAGAATACACGTTACAGAGCGGAAGAGACAAAGAACGGAGACGAGTTCAGCAAAGAACTGGCTTCTCTGTGCGATGTATTTGTCAATGATGCATTTGGTACCGCACACCGTGCACACTGCTCAAATGTGGGAGTGACAAAATATGTAGACACTGCAGTGGTTGGATATCTGATGCAGAAAGAGATCGATTTCCTTGGAAATGCCGTTAATAACCCGGAAAGACCATTTGTTGCCATTCTCGGCGGAGCGAAAGTATCCAGCAAGATCTCTGTGATCGAAAATCTGCTGGATAAGGTAGACACTCTGATCATCGGCGGCGGAATGTCCTATACATTCAGCAAGGCACAGGGCGGAAGCGTTGGAAAATCTCTTCTGGAAGAGGATTACTGTGAGTATGCACGGAACATGCTGAAAAAAGCAGAGGAAAAGGGCGTGAAGCTGCTGCTCCCTGTAGATACAGTGATTGCAGATGATTTCTCCAACGATGCAAATAAAAAGGTTGTAAAAGCGGGAGAGATTCCGGAAGGATGGGAAGGACTGGATATCGGACCGGATACAGAAAAGATTTTCTGCGATGCTGTGAAGGATGCAAAGACCGTTGTATGGAATGGACCGATGGGAGCATTCGAGATGCCAAACTTTGCACATGGTACAGAGGCTGTTGCAAAAGCACTGGCTGAGACAGACGCCACTACTATCATCGGAGGAGGAGACTCCGCAGCGGCAGTCAACCAGCTTGGCTATGGAGACAAGATGACTCATATCTCCACCGGCGGCGGAGCTTCCCTGGAATTCCTGGAAGGGAAAGAGCTTCCTGGTGTTGCTGCCGCTAACGATAAGTAAACGCTTAGAGAAAGCGAGCACGAAGTGCGAAGATTGAACTTAGCGTTTACTTAGTTCACCGTAGTTAACGAGTCCGAGCGCAGAGCGCGAAGGAGGAGTTCTATGGAGGTGAACATCCCGTCTTGCAGTGAAGAGGCCAAATGGCCCTGCAGAAGGGATATTGTATCAGAGATTGTAGATAAGGAGATCAAGAAAATGGCAAGAAAGAAGATTATTGCAGGTAACTGGAAAATGAACAAGACTCCAAGTGAGGCAGTTGCCCTGGTAGAGGAATTAAAACCACTGGTAGCAAATGAAGAGGTGGACGTAGTATTCTGCGTACCGGCGATCGATATTGTTCCGGTTGTAGAGGCATGTAAAGGAACCAACATCCAGGTCGGCGCTGAGAATATGTATTTTGAAGAGAGTGGCGCTTACACAGGTGAGATCTCACCGGCTATGCTGGTAGATGCAGGTGTTAAATATGTTGTGCTGGGACATTCCGAGAGAAGAGATTATTTCGGAGAAACGAATGAGGATGTAAACAAGAAAGTACTGAAAGCATTCGAGCATGGCATTACGCCGATCATGTGCTGCGGAGAGACTCTGGAGCAGAGAGAGCAGGGCGTGACCATGGATTTCATCCGCCAGCAGGTAAAGGTCGGACTTCAGAATGTGACAGCTGACCAGGCAAAAGCTATGGTAATTGCTTACGAGCCGATCTGGGCGATCGGAACCGGAAAGACAGCTACCACAGAGCAGGCTGAAGAAGTCTGCAAGGGAATCCGTGAGTGCGTCGCTGAAGTTTATGATGAAGCGACAGCAGAAGCAATCCGCATTCAGTACGGCGGATCTGTCAATGCAGGAAATGCGGCAGAACTGTTCGCACAGGCAGACATTGACGGCGGTCTGGTCGGCGGAGCTTCTCTGAAAGCAGATTTTGGTAAGATCGTAAACTACAAATAAAAATCAACGGAGATTTCCAGAAGGAAATGTAGTGGAAGACAAAGGCGGTTCCCGGTACAGACACCGGAGACCGCCTTTTTACGGGGAAATATTGATTCGGGATTAAGAAAGGTTTTCAAAATCTGAAAACTGGTGTATAATACATTCGGTAGAAAAAGAGAGAAAATATTGAAGGAGAGCACATGAAATATCTGGAAATACCGATAGAAGTAAATGGATCCGTAGAAGATGCCAGGCTTGAGACATATATTCTGGATACTCCTGTAGAAAAGCTTCACATCAAAAGGAGACCGATGATCGTGATCTGTCCGGGCGGCGGCTATGAGAAGCTGAGCTACCGGGAGGGAGAGCCGATCGCCATGCAGTTTCTGGCGAAGGGGTATCATGCCTGTGTGCTGCGTTATTCGGTGGCGCCTGCAAGATATCCGGTCCCTCTTCTGGAGCTGGGGCAGGTAATGAGGATCTTAAGGAGCCATGCATCGGAGTGGAGGATCAATACAGATCAGATCATTGTCAGCGGCTCTTCGGCAGGCGGACACCTGGCAGGAATGCTGGGAGTATTCTGGAATCAGAAATGGTTTGCGGATATGCTGGAGACAACGGCGGAGGAGTTAAGGCCGGCGGGGATGCTGCTTAGCTATCCGGTGATCACTTCTGATGCAGAAAAAGGACACCTGGCAAGTTTCAGGAACCTTCTGGGCGAAGAGTTTGATGAATACAAAGAAAAATTGTCCCTGGAAAAACAGGTGACGAAGGATACTCCGCCGGCTTTTCTGTGGCATACGGCGGCAGACAAGACCGTTCCGGCGGCAAATTCTCTTTTAATGGCAGAGGCGCTTTTAGAAAATGGAGTTCCGGCGGAGCTTCATATTTACCCGGAGGGCGTTCATGGCTTAAGCCTTGCAAATGAACTGGTCCGCAGGGCGGACGGCTCCGGAGTCAACGAGGTCTGTCAGTCCTGGATAGACCTTGCGGATATTTGGATCAGACATTTATGCAATATCAAATGATGGAGGAGATTGAAAAATGAGTAAAAGACCTACAGTTCTTATGATTCTTGACGGATATGGATTGAATGAGAATAAGAAAGGAAATGCAGTGGCGGAAGGTAAGACACCGGTGATGGACAGGCTGATGGCAGAGTGTCCGTTTGTAAAAGGGAACGCCAGCGGTATGGCAGTAGGACTTCCGGAAGGACAGATGGGAAATTCCGAAGTCGGGCATCTGAATATGGGAGCCGGAAGGATTGTTTATCAGGATCTTACCAAGATCACGAAAGCAATCCAGGACGGGGATTTCTTCGAGAATCCGGCCCTTCTTGCCGCCTGCAAAAATGTAAAAGACAACGACTCTTCCCTTCACCTGATGGGGCTGGTATCTGACGGCGGCGTCCACAGCCATATTGAACACATTTATGGCCTTCTGGAGCTGGCGAAGAGACAGGGGATTGAAAAAGTGTATGTACACTGCTTCCTGGACGGCAGGGATACCCCTCCTGCTTCCGGAAAAGAATATGTAGAACAGCTGGAAGCAAAGATGAAAGAAATCGGTGTGGGAAAAGTGGCGACGGTGATGGGACGCTACTATGCCATGGATCGTGATAACCGCTGGGATCGCGTGGAAAAAGCTTATCGTGCACTGGTATACGGTGAAGGTGAGAAAGCCGCAGGAGGGCCGGAAGGGATCCAGGCTTCTTATGACAAGGATACCACCGATGAATTTGTGCTGCCGACAGTGGTAGAGTCAGACGGTCAGCCGGTAGCGACGGTGAAGGATCATGATTCCGTCGTCTTCTTTAACTTCCGTCCGGACCGTGCAAGAGAGATCACGCGTACCTTCTGCGATGAGATATTCAGTGGATTCGAAAGAGGGGACCGGGTAAAGACGACATATGTGTGCTTTACCGAATATGATGTGACAATTGAAAATAAACTGATTGCATTTGGAAAAGAAGAAATCAAGAATACCTTTGGCGAATTTCTTGCGGCTCACGGACTTAAGCAGGCCCGGATCGCAGAGACAGAGAAATATGCTCATGTGACCTTCTTCTTTAACGGAGGGGTAGAGGAACCGAACAAGGGCGAGGACCGTATTCTGGTGAAATCTCCAAAGGTGGCCACCTATGATCTGAAGCCGGAAATGAGCGCCTATGAGGTCTGCGATAAGCTGGTAGAAGCCATCCAGTCCAGAACCTATGATGTGATCATCATCAATTTTGCCAACCCGGATATGGTGGGACACACCGGTGTGGAAGCGGCTGCCATTCAGGCAATCGAAGCTGTGGATAAATGTGTGGGAAGAGCAGTAGACGCGATCCGTAAGGTGGACGGACAGATGTTTATCTGTGCGGATCATGGAAATGCAGAGCAGCTGATCGACGAGGAGACGGGTGAGCCGTTTACGGCACATACCACGAATCCTGTGCCGTTTATCCTGGTCAATGCAGATCCGTCCTATGGCTTAAGAGAAGGTGGATGTCTGGCAGATATCGCACCGACACTGATCGAGCTGATGGGCATGGAACAGCCGAAAGAGATGACAGGAAAATCGCTGCTTATAAAAAAATAAGAGAAAAGTGTAAAAAACGATGAAGATATTGATTGTGGAAGATGAGCCGGAGATTCGGTTGGAGTTGAAAGCTCTGCTGGAAAATGCTTTGTATCAGACACAGACAATTGAACACTTTACAGACATTGCAGGCCAGATCCTGGGCGCAGCCCCGGATCTGGTTCTGCTTGACTGGAATCTTCCGGGAGAGTCAGGAGACGCTGTCTGTGCCAGAGTAAGGGCGCATTCAGACGTTCCCATTATCTTTCTGACCAGCCGTACCGATGCCATGGATGAACTGTCCGGAATGCTCAAAGGGGCGGACGACTATATTACCAAGCCGTTTCAGCCGGCCATTTTGCTGGCGCGGATCGCGGCTGTGCTGAAAAGAAGCCGGAATAAGGAAGAGGATGGAGTCAGGCTGGCGCATAAGGGGGTGATACTGGATCTTTCCCGGGGGACGATCCAGTCTGACAAAGGGGAGATCGAGCTGTCCCGGAATGAATTAAAGATCCTGTACTGCCTCTTCCAGAAAAAGGGAGAAATCGTTTCCAGGGCAGATCTGATCGAGGATCTGTGGGATCAGCAGGTGTTTATCGATGATAATACTCTGAGTGTGAATATGACGCGGATCCGGGGAAAGCTAAAGGAAATCGGAGTAGAGGATCTGATCTGGACCCGGAGAGGGATGGGGTATCAGGTATGAAACTGGGAGCATATATCAAAGATAAATGTCTGTTTTTCATTCAGCAATTTGTATTGATGGTTCTTCTGGCATTTTTCCTTTCTGTGACCGGATATCCGAAAGGAAATACGCTTTTGATCCTGATTTGCTGGATGTTGATTCTCCTTATTCAGGTTCTGTGGAAATACCAGGAGCGCAGACGATATTTTGACAGGATGAATCAGATTCTGGAACAAGTAGATCAGCGGTATCTTCTGGGAGAGCTTATGCCTGCTTCTTACAGGCTGGAGGATCAGATCTACCGGGAAATGATCAGGAAAGCCAATAAATCCATGATTGAGAGGGTGCGTCAGACCGAGGACAGGGAAAAGGAATACCGGGAATACATTGAAAGCTGGGTTCATGAGATCAAAGCGCCGATCACGGCGGTGGATCTGATGTGCGCAAACCACAGAGGAGAACTGACCGGCCGTATCCGGAAAGAAAACCGGCGGATTGAGGATTTTGTGGATATGGCCCTTTACTATGCCAGGTCAGACGAGGTTTATAAGGACTATATGATCCGTCAGGTCCGGCTTGCGGATATTGTGTCCGAAGCTTTATCCAGAGATAAGCAGTATCTGATCGGAAATGGAGTGCGTGTGGACGCAGACTGTCCGGACGAGGTCTATACGGATCCGAAATGGATCGGCTTTATCCTTCACCAGATTTTACAGAATGCGGTGAAATACAGGAAAGGGGAGCATCCATATATCCGGATTTCCAGTGAAAAAGCAGAAGGGGGCGTACGGCTTACGGTGGAAGATGACGGGATCGGCATCCCGAAGGAGGAACTTTCCAGGATTTTTGAAAAAGGATTTACTGGAAGCAATGGCCGAAAGATCTATGCCTCGACAGGAATGGGGCTCTATCTTAGCCAGAAGCTCTGCAAAAAGCTGGGAATCCGGCTGTATGCGGATTCTGTACAAGGAGAGTGGACGAAACTTAGCTTAGAATTTCCGGTCAGCAGTTATCTTTCAAAACTGTAAGATAGCTGTAAGGGAAGTCGCTACCACAGCCAGATGGCATATGATAAAGTATACTCATCAGGAGACGAGACGGTCCCTGATGAGTATTTTTTGACATGAGGTGTTTGGACAATGGGAAGTGAAATTCGAGTCGAAGATGTAGAAAAATATTACAGAAATGGACAGCAGGTGACGAAGGCTGTGGACCGGGTCAGCTTTACGGTGGAACCGGGGGAATTTATGGGAGTCATGGGACCATCCGGTTCTGGAAAGACCACCCTTTTGAATCTTCTGGCTACTGTGGACCGGGTAACTGCCGGACATATTTACTATCAGGACACAGATATTACAGAACTGTCAGAAAACCAGCTTTCCAGATTCCGCAAAGAGAATCTGGGGTTTGTATTTCAGGATTACAATCTTCTGGATACGCTGACCCTGGAAGAAAACATTGAACTGGCTATGTCGCTGCAGAAAAAGAAAAAGGCAGTGATCAGAAGCGAGTGTGGGAAGATGATGCGGCTTCTTGGGATTGAAGAGGTGAGACATGCCTTCCCTTATCAGGTATCCGGAGGGCAAAAACAAAGATGTGCCTGTGCAAGAGCCATGGTCAATCATCCAAAGCTTCTTCTTGCTGATGAACCTACCGGGGCACTGGATTCCAGAGCGGCGCAGACGCTGCTTTCTACTTTTACAAAACTGAACCGGGAAATGAAGGCCACCATTTTTATGGTGACTCATGATGCGTTTTCAGCCAGCTACTGCAGCCGGATCCTGTTTCTGCAGGATGGAAAGATCTTCCATGAGCTGGTAAGGGGAGATCGGAGCAGACGGGAATTTCTGCAGGAGATCCTGGATGTCTTAAGTCTGACGGGAGGTGAACTCTCCGATGACGTATAAGCTTGCATTCCGGAACGTCAGGCGTTCCGCCAGAGATTATCTGGTATATTTTCTGACGATGACTTTTGTAACAGCGCTGATGTTTGCTTTTAACACGGTGATCTTTTCGGAACGTGTAGGAAAAATGTTTGAGGTGGCCGGTCTGATGGCGGGCATGATCGGTATGGCAACCTTTTTCATCGTACTGATCATCGCCTGGCTGATCAACTATATGGTCCAGTTCATCCTGGAAAAAAGGAGCCGGGAGTTTGGTCTCTACCTGTTGATCGGCATGAGGAAAAAAGAGGTGGCAAGACTTTATCTCAGAGAGTCTCTCCTTATGGGGACAGCAGCATTCTGTCTGGGACTTCTGCTTGGATTTTTGCTGCAGCAGATCCTGCTGGCTATTCTTTACGGGATGCTGAAGATGGATCAGCCGCTTGGGATTGAATGGAACGGATGGTGTTTTCTGATGACCTTCCTCTGCTATTTTGGCTGTTATTTTCTGGCTTTGTTCCGGTGCAAGAGAAGATTCCGTAAAATGAATATCCGGGATCTGATGGATGCACAGCACCGGGGAGAAGAAATCCGGGAAGGAAAGATCGGAAGAAAAAAGGTTTGGCTTCCGGTTTCGCTTCTGGCGCTTGCGCTCCTGGAAGGGGCATTGTACCTGGGATTTATCCGTGACGGGGGCTCTATCGCAGGATTTCTTGTGGGGCTGGTAGTCTTTATCTATCTGTTTTATGTAGGAATTTCGGCCTGGGTGGTCGGCTATGTACGGAAAAAGGGAGACCGGATCTATCACAATGGAAATCTCTTCCTGCTGCGCCAGTTTGCATCCAAAGTACGGACCATGCAGTTTACCATGGGAACTTTGACGGCCCTTTTTACCGTAGCGATCCTGGGATGCACGGTAGCATTGATGTTTCAGGATTATCAGGAACAGATCCTGCAAGGGAAATTTCCTTTCGACGTGCAGGTCTATGGTGCAGATCCGGCTGATGACTTTGGAGATGAACTGGAGATCCTGAAAAAGGAGACGACGATCAAGGAGTCTTATATTTACCGGATATATGAGAATGAGACAGATGCGGTCAACGTATGGCTGTATTCGCATCTGCAGGTATTCGGCGGCCGGTATCAGAAGAAGGATGGCACGCCGGATGTCGAAAAGATCCGAAAAGGTGGAGACGGAAGTTACTGCAGATATGATACCTATATGGGGCTTTCTGATTACAATGCACTTCGAAAGATGCTGGGGTATGAGGAGGTATCGCTGGAGAATGGAGAATATCTTCTCCATATGAAAGACAGGGTGCTCAGAGAGACGGGAGATTTTACGGATGAAATCAAGATTCAGGGAAAGGATGGTGTTCTTGCCTGCGTCGGGATCCGTACGGAACCCTTTTCCCAGGATGGCCATAACGGAGGAGATTATGTGATCGTCGTGCCAGATGAGGAATTGTCTTCTATGACGCCTTACTATTCTGAACTGGCGGTGGATATCAAGGGAAAAGCGCCGGATGATCTGGAAAAACAGCTGGATTCGCTGGGCGATGAACAGGATTTCGGCGAGCATCCGCAGAGAGAAGGAAACAGCTGTTATGGATCCGACACTATCGTAAGCTATGCGGCGGTGAATCTGGTGCGGGACAATCTGATTCCGGAGGTGCGCTATATGCTGCTCTGCATTATGTTCCCTGCCTTTTACATCGGCCTGGTATTCCTGTGTGTGGCATTGACGGTCCTTTCCGTACAGCAGTTAAGTGATGCTGCCAAGTACCGGTTCCGCTACCGGGTTCTGGGACAGCTTGGAATGGGAAGAAAAGAGACGGATCATCTGATCTTCCGGCAGCTTTTGTGGTATTATCTGTGCCCGGCATTGTTTGCAGCAGCTGTCAGCAGCATGATCTGTGCATTTATCAGCCGGAAATTCATTTTCTATACGGGAGTACACACGCCGTTGTTCCAGTATTTTGGAGCTTCGTGCCTGTTGTTTCTTGGGATTTATACGGTATACTTTGTCATAACCTATATTAGTTTTAAGAGAACGGTCAGAGAGGAGAACGGAAGATGAACCGAGATGTGATCAAATATATTGCAATCGTGACCATGACACTGAATCACATTTCCAATATCTTTATGGATCCAGATACGGTTCTTGGAGAGGCTTTTTTGGATATTGGATATTTTACTGCCATCACTATGTGCTACTTTCTGGTGGAAGGGTATCATTACACCCATTCCAAAAAGAAATACGGGCAGAGGCTGCTTTTATTCGCCCTGATTTCTCAGGTGCCTTTTCAGCTTGCGGTGGGGTACTTTGCACTGAATATGCTGTTTACCTTGTTTCTCTGCTTCCTGATCCTGTGTGCAAAGGAATATATCCGAAGGCCAGGCGAACGGATCGCTGTTATCGTCTGCCTGACGGCCTGCACCCTGTTTGGAGACTGGGCACTCCTGGCGGCAGTTTTCACCCTTCTCTTTGACTGGAGCAGGAAAGATAAGAAAAAGACGGCCTTGGCCTACAGCATCGCTTTCCTGGCTTTTGGCGCCTTAAACTTCCTTTCCTACTATACGCCCGGAGCAGGCATAGGGCAGGCACTTGTCCGAACCCTGGCGGCCGGCGCAGGGATCGTCGTCTCCGGCGTAATCATGCTGTGCTTTTACAACGGGAAAAAATCACCCCGGTCCGGAAAATTTGGCAAGTGGTTTTTCTACGTATATTACCCGGCGCACCTGGCAATACTGGTACTCTTGCGTGCGGTGATGTAGCGAAACGGGACGTACACTTTTGGTGTGCTCCCCGTCAAGTAGACAGTGAAAAAAATATAAAGTTTTTTGGTT
>OGRN01000603.1_pt1 | contig 33949 bp, 39 predicted proteins | sample 1553401 | NCBI WGS metagenome assembly OGRN01 (sample SAMEA2580096, study PRJEB22360) | human gut metagenome | biome: human gut; feature: human-associated habitat; material: faeces | place: Denmark | collected 2008/2010 | reverse complement strand
CCCATACCGCAGGTGACGAATACCATATCTGCTCCTTTCAGTGCAGCAGATATCTCCTCTGCACTTTCCTCGGCAGCCTTTTCTCCAATCTCAGGTCTGGCTCCTGCGCCCAGTCCTTTTGTGATCTTATCTCCGATCTGCATCAATGTCGGAGCTTTACATAACTGAAGTGCCTGTTTATCTGTATTAATAGCAATAAACTCAACGCCGGCAATCTGCTCGTCGATCATCCGGTTCACAGCGTTATTTCCGCCGCCGCCGACTCCAACAACAATTATTTTTGCCGCCGCTTCTGATTCGTTTGTCTTAATCTCTAGCAAGGGTTTCTCCTCCTTTGTTATCCTTATTATATATTATACATCCCATATATAGGCAACGAAACTGTTCACTTTGCCATATATACTATATAATATAGACTTTTGTGTAAAATATCAATAGAGTTTATTCATTTTTCTTAATTTTATTGCGGAATTTCTCCAATATCAAAGGTAATTGTTCCGCTCATCTCTGAATAGTTTTCCAGATGAAGAGTTCCTTCCTGATCTCCCAGCTTTTCCAGGATCGGAGAAATCTGTGCCACCTGATCAGAAGATACCTTGTTTCCAAGATTGACGTACACCTTGCCGATATACAGATAAATCTGATCCTCCCGGCATACGATCCGGTCTACACTCAGCTCATACTTTGCAACCTCCTGAGAGGCTTCCAGAATCTCCTCAAAGATTTTACTGTCCTCGCTCTCCAGCTGGCTGTACAGTTTGATTCCCTTTACGTTAATCCCCTCGATACATGGCAGGCCCTCGATCAAGGCCGTGGACTTGGATACCACCATTCCCTCCTTATCAAAATAGACATAGCTGTCTTCACTTTGCACATAGCCTACGATCGGTTTCTCTTTTACCTTCACCTTCAGCGCCCAGGGTGCAGACATGGTGACCTTCATACTGTCCAGACAAGGCAGGGTCTCTCCTTTTCCCAATGCATATTTCCCCAGAATATACAGGGTGTTTACCGAATATTTATCATTTTTAACCGTATCTATGATCTGCTGGTCTGTGCAGTATTCGTTTCCATCTACCTCTATTTCCTGTACATAGAAAAGAATCAATATACCCAGGACGAGGATCGCCGCTGCAAGAAGCAGAACTACAAAGGCATAAAGCCTGTGCGACTTCCTCCGTGTTTTTCTTTTTCCCATATGTATATACTCCCCTTACCATTTGTTTTTTCTATTTTACCAAAGATGACACACTGAATACAAGCCCCATTTCCAACAGGAGAAACACCACCGATGTTCCTCCGTAACTGACGAAAGGAAGGGTGATCCCTGTGTTGGGAATCGTATTGGTCACCACCGCTATGTTTAAGATCACCTGAATCATCATATGTGCCATAGCTCCCGAGGCAATCAGGGCGCCGAACAGATCTTCTGCCCGGGATGCAACCACATAGAAGCGCCAGATCAGGATCAGAAATAAAAGAAGAATCATTCCGGCTCCAAAAAGTCCCAGTTCTTCACAGATGATCGAAAAAATCATATCATTCTGAGCCTCTGGCACAAATCCAAGCTTCTGTACACTCTGGCCAAGCCCTCTTCCAAACAGGCCTCCGGAACCGATGGCATAAAGGCCCTGCAGAGTCTGGTATCCCTTTTCATAGTTTTCCGGATTTCTCCAGATGGCGATGCGCTCCAGACGATAACTTTCCAGCGCCAGAAAAACCGCCATGAATCCGATCCCTAAAATTCCCATGATCACAAACTGTCCATACTTTGGGCTGGCTACAAACACAAGGACAACCGCGATTCCCAGAATAATGATCGCAGTACTTAAATTGCTTGCCCCCACCAGGGCTACGACAGGCAGGATCATGGTCATGATCTTCAGAAGCGTCCGCATTTTCCCCATATTCTGAATATTTTTTGTGATCACATGTGCCAGGAAAAGAATAACTGCCACCTTGGCAAATTCTGACGGCTGAAAAGAAAACGGGCCCAAAGACAGCCATCTTTTGGACCCGTTATATTCATCTCCTACAAATAATACCGCCACTGATAAAAGAATTGCCGCCAGATATCCGGCCGTCGCCGCACGGCGCCACAGATGATAATCAATCCGGGACACCGCATACATCCCTGCTATCCCAAGAGCCGTGGCAAACAGCTGCTTTTTCAGATAATAAAAAGCGTCCTGAAACTTGACTTCGCCATTGTAGGCGCTGGTGCTGTATAAAATGACCAGCCCGAAAAGGACCAGCAGAAACAGCGCCGCCATCATCGTCATATCATAATTTCTTTTTCCGGGCTCACTCAATCTATGCCTCTCCTTATAAGGAATTTACGATCTCTTTAAACTTATCTCCTCGTACCTCATAACTTGGAAACATATCCCAGCTGGCACAGGCCGGAGAAAGCAGTACCGCATCTCCAGGAGACGCCTGTTCTACAGCCATATTTACAGCCTCCTCAAAACTATCTGCAAACATATAATCCAGGAATCCACACTTTCTGGCATCCTGTGCGATCTTTTCCCGGGTTTCTCCCAGCAGGATCAGCTTTTTCACTTTACCGTCAAAACTGTTGATCCACTCTGTGTATTCGGAATCTTTGTCGTATCCGCCTCCGATCAGGACCGTCGGCCGGTTCATGGCCTGGATTCCTTTAATTGCCGCATCCGGATTGGTCCCCTTGGAATCATTATAGTAAGCAACGCCGTTTTTCTCCGTCACATACTCGATCCTGTGCTCCACGCCCCGGAATTCCTTCACGCCCCTGCGGATCGTATCCACCGGCACTCCGTATACATAAGCCATGCCAGCGGCCGCCATCACATTTTCATGGTTATGGGTTCCAAGAATCTGTAATTCATCTATATGGCAGATGATTTCCTTTTTTCCTTCCAGGCTGCAGACAATCTTTCCATCCTCAAGATAGATTCCTTCTTCTAGTTTACGCTGGCTGCTGAAATATAGAACCTTTGCTTTTACTTTCCTGCCAAATTCCCGGGTCACTTCGTCTTCATAATTTAAAATACAGTAATCTTCTTCCCTTTGATTTCTGGCTATATTTTCCTTTGCCTGGATATAGGCCTCCATCGTATGGTGCCGGTTCAAGTGATCCGGCGTGATATTTAAGATAGCGCTCACCTTCGGGCGGAACATATCGATCGTCTCCAGCTGGAAACTGGAAACTTCTGCTACCGTAACTGCCTGATCCGTCATCTGTCCTGCAACGGAGGTATAAGGATTGCCGATATTTCCCACCACATATACTTCACTTCTTGCCTTCTTCATGATCTCACCAAGAAGTGAGGTGGTAGTCGTCTTTCCATTGGTTCCAGTGATCGCAAGCACGTCTCCTTTTCCGAACTCATAGGCAAGCTCAATCTCACCGATGATGGTCACACCTTCCGACTCCATATGGCGGACCACCGGAAGATCTGTCGGAACCCCGGGACTTAATACCGCCATATCGAGCGTCTCTTCTACCTCTCCCGGGAGTTCTCCCAGCAGCACCCGGACGTTACTTTTCTCTCCCAGCTGCTTTTTCATTTCTTCTTCATCCAGCTTCTGATTTCCATCATAGAGGATCACTTCTGCCTGATGCTCTTCCAGAAGTTTCGCTGCGCCGACTCCGCTGATCCCTGCACCGAATACCAGCACCTTTTTCCCATTTACTTCCATTGATTTCTTCCTCCTACATTGCCATCAGTGCAATCAGACACAGGATTGCAGTAATGATCGAAAAAACTGCCACAACTCTTGTCTCTGACCATCCGCACAGCTCAAAATGATGATGTATCGGCGCCATTTTAAAAATCCTTTTTCCGCCGGTTTTCTTAAAATATGTGACCTGGATGATAACGGACAATACCTCTACCAGATAGATCAGTCCGACAATGATGATAAAGATGGGCATCTGCAGCATATAGGCCGTGGACGCCACAAATCCTCCAAGCGCCAGAGAACCCGTATCTCCCATAAATACACTTGCCGGATATACATTAAACAAAAGGAAACCAAGCAGCGCTCCTACCACCGCACAGGTGACCGGGGAGATGCCACTGTCTGTTCCCAAAGCCACCACTGTAAAGAATGTAGCCACAAGCACTGTAACGCTTGACGCCAGTCCGTCCAGACCATCTGTAAAATTGACCCCGTTTACTGTACCGATCACCGCAAAGAACAAAAGCGGGATTGCAAGCCAGCCGATATTCAGGTACTGTCCTCCTGAAAACGGAATCAGCATCGCCAGAGAGACATCCGTAAACTTCACCAGATAAAATGCAAAAATCGCGGTCACTACAATCTGCAAGGCCATCTTCTGCTTCGGATACAGTCCGTCAGACCGCTTCATCACAACCTTCAGATAGTCGTCCAGGAAACCGATCAGTCCAAACCCAAGGGTCACAAACAGGATCGGAATGATCTTCGGATGACTGGGAATATAAAATACGGATGTGATCACTACAGCGAGCAGAATGATCACGCCTCCCATGGTGGGAGTCCCTGCTTTTTTCAGATGTGACTGCACACCGTCTACACGCTCTGTCTGCCCCATCTTCAGTTTTCTCAGTATCGGGATGATCACCGGTCCCATCACCACGCTCAGCGCAAAGGAGATCAGTACCGGAATAAATACAGTATAATCCATAATCCACCTCTTTATCTTTTCCGTTAATTCTCATTTTAACCTTACATAGTATACTTCATTTTTTACTGTTTTTCAATGCCAAGATAGGGGAATATATTTTTGAAAATGTCGCCGATCACCGGCGCGGCAATGGTTCCCCCATAATAAATGCCCTGAGGGTCATAAATCACGCACATAGCCAGGATCTGCGGGTCGTCTGCAGGAGCAAATCCGACAAAGGAAGAAATATACTTATTCGCACTCCTTGGAAGAGTCTGGGAGGTGGCCGTTTTTCCGCCGATCCGGTATCCTTCGACATACGCATTCTTTCCGGATCCCTCGGCCACAACCCCTTCCAGAAGGGAACGCATTGTAGCCGACGTCTCTTCGGATACGACACGGCCCTTTGTCTTATAGTCCAGTTTTTCCAGCTCTTTTCCTTCCTCATCCAGGATCCGGACTCCCAGATGAGGCGTCACCCGTTCTCCCCCGTTGATCAGGGAGCTGACGGTTGCGGCAAGCTGGATGGGAGTAATCTGAAACGACTGCCCAAAACTCATGGTTGCCAGCTCCACAAGCCCTACCGCATCCTTTTTATGCATAATGGTTCCTGCCTCCCCCGGCAGATCTACGCCGGTCAGCTCCATCATCCCAAACTGCCGGAAGTATTCAAAAAAACGATCCGCCCCAAGTCTTAGGCCGATATCGATAAAAACAGGGTTGCAGGAATTCTGTATCCCCTCCACAAAAGTCTCGGCTCCGTGGCCTCCCACTTTATGGCAGCGGATCTTGCGGTCTTCTACGATCCGGTATCCCGGACACTGGAACGTATCATCAAGATCCACCACGCCTGCTTCCAGGCAGGCCGAGGCAGTGATGATCTTAAACGTTGACCCCGGCTCATAAGTATCATTGATGCTTCCATTTCTCCACATCTGATTCAGCGCCTCCTGCTTTTCTTCATCATTAAGCCCGGCGCCGCCGTCTGCGGTATTCAGCGTAAAAGGATCATTCAGATTAAATTCCGGTACATTGACCATGGCGATGATCTCTCCGTTCTTAGGATTCATCATCAGGATCGCAACCTTTTCCGCCTGCTTTTCCTCCATAACCTTTTCCGCCATCTGCTGGGCGTAGGTCTGGATATTATAGTCCAGGCTGATCTGAAGTGAATGTCCGGGAACCGGCTCAGCCCGGTCCTCTGCCACCTGGGACAGTTCGATTCCTCTTGCGTCCGTGGTCGTAAGGATCCTCCCGTTTATGCCTTTTAAATCTTCTTCATACATCACCTCCAGACCGATGATTCCCTGGTTATCTCCGCCGGTAAAGCCCAGGACCTTGGAGGCCAGTTCGTTGTATGGATAATATCTTTTATAGTCTTCATCCACCTTCACCCCGGCAAGGCCAAGATTTCTGATCTGATCTCCCGTCTCTTTGTCCACATTTGTCTTAATCCGTTCCATGGATGATACCTTTTCCACTTTCTCTCTGATGCCGGTCTCATCCATCTCCAGAAGCCTTGACAGCTCCCGTATCACTTTCTCCGGCTCCGTAACCTGGCTGTGGATGACAGATATCGTGCATACTGTGCGGTTTGTGGCAAGCACTGTGCCGTTCACATCCAGGATTTCCCCTCTGGCCGCCTTGATCTCCCTTTCCCTTTCATGTAGCTCTTCCGCCCGTTCCTGATAGTAATCTGCCTCAAAAACCATCAGATAAACAAGTCTCCCGATCAGTCCTGCCATGATCAGCACCGCACAGGAAAAAACCACCAGGATTTTCCGCTTGTTATAAGTTTTATTTTTCATAAAAAATAACCTCGTAAAAGCCGTTTTTATAACTTATTACTGCTTTTACAAGGTTATTCTGCTAATTCTGTGTTGTTTCAGCCGCTTTGGAAATTCCCAGATATGGGAAGATTTCACTCATGATAGAAGAGGCCAGCTCTGTGGCATAAGAACTGGACGCCTGTGCTGCCACGTTAGGCTCGTCTACTACCACGTATACTACGACTTCCGGATTTTCCTGGGGTGCGTAGCCGATAAAAGATACCAGGTACTTGCCATTGCCTCTTGGCAGCTTTTCTGCTGTACCGGTCTTTCCACCTATATCATACCCCTCTACCGCTGCTGAAGATCCGGTCCCTTCTTCTACGACGCCAAACATATAGTCTTTCAGGATCTCGCTGGTCTCCTCAGAAACTGTCTTTTTTAAAAGCACAGGATCCTTGTTCTCTGTCACATTTCCGTTCTCATCCTGAATCTGTCTGACTACATGAGGCTCATAATAGTTCCCACCATTGACCAGGGAACAAAAAGAAGCCGCAAGCTGTGTCATGGTCACATTGAAGTTCTGCCCAAACGCATTGGTCGCAAGACTGGCCGGGTCCATGTTGTCCGGAGTGTATAAAAGTCCGGACGTCTCACCCTCACCCGGAAGATCGATGCCGGTGTACTCTCCAAATCCAAAGAGTTCCTGATACCGGCAGAATTCTTCTGCTCCAAGCGCCTCTCCGATCTCCATCAGTGCCACATTGCAGGAATTTTCCAATGCCTGCTTCAAGGTCTGGGTCCCGTGGCCGTCACGGTTGCTACAGTGAATATCATGATCGCCCACATGCAGCATTCCACCACAGTAATATGTTTCATCCCCGGTAAGGATTCCCGTCTCAAGGCCTGCCGCGATTGTGAAAGGTTTAAAGGTAGATCCAGGCTCATAGGTATCGCTGACACAGAAATTATTCCACAGGGAGTTCAAAACTTCCAGCTGCTCTTCATCTGTCATAGCATCGATTGCTTCCTGCGAATAGTATTTCGTCAGATCCCTGGGCTGATTCAGGTCATAATTGGGATAGGATGCTTCCGCCAGGATCTCCCCGTTCTGAGGATTCATGACGATCACCGCCGTGTTTTTACTGCCTTCTCCGGCAGATGCTTCGTTTTTATGCTGCTCATTGAATTCCAGAATGTGCTTTTCTACAATACTCTGTACCTGCAGGTCAATGGTAGATACAACCGTATCTCCGTTCACCGCCTCTTTTACAGTCCGCTCCACCGTAGAATTTTCATCCAGATATCCATATTCTCTGCCGTCGGTTCCATTTAAAATATTATTATAGGAAGCTTCAATCCCATTACTGCCTACATTTCCATCTACAGTAAATCCGATCACATCACTGGCCAGTGTGTTATATGGATAAGTCCGCACATAATCTTCTTCCAGCCAGACTCCTGCCACATCGGGATAATTCTCATCATCTTCATCAATGGCTTCAAATTCTTTATATTTCTCATAATCCACGCCTTTTTGAAGAATATTGTAACGGCTGGACGGGCTTTCATCGATCAGGGATCTTACCTGGTCTTCTTCGATTCCAAAGCAGTCCTTCAGCACCTGGATCGTAGGCTCGATACAGTCCTTATCGCTGGTCAGGACCTTCACATCCAGGATCACATTATAGACACGTTCGCTGGTAGCCATTTTCGTGCCGTTCCGGTCCACAATGTCTCCCCTTTTAAAAGGGATGGTCCTGCTGTCATACTGCTGCTGATCCAGCACGATCCTGGTATAGTCCTTGCCATTTGCCGCATTGATATATGTAATTCTTCCCACTAAGAAAACAAAAGCTAGTATGATTGCTACGAAGAGCATTACTAGCTTTTTCTGCATATTCTTGGAAAATTTCTTTCGAAAGAAACTTTTTGTTTTTCTTGCCATAGTCTCACCTATCCTGCATTGTTATCCGACTGTGCCAGTACTCCGCTTTCTGGAATATCTTCGTACTGCTTTACATAGTCTGTTGCAGGGTCTTCATAGTTTACAATCTGATCCTGTGAAGCATACACCATTCCCAGTTCATTCTGCGCCCTCTCCCGGACTTCATCTAAATTAACAGAATCAAGAACTGCATTCTCTCTGGTAGTATTTTCTTCTTTCAGATCTGCAAGCTCCTCCTGCATGGCCGTAATTGTCTTTGAATGCTCCGTGATCGCTGACTGCAGCTGAATGTAATTGATACAGATCACCAGAGCTGCAACAGCTGCAACGGCCAGGAATATTACATAGGCCGGGTTCATGTGCATAGCCTGCCTTCTGTTCCTTCGCACCTGGCTGCTTGCTTTTCGTCTTGGTTTTTCCGGGCGCACGTTTCTTGGATCAGGCTCATATGCTGGTTTTGCCACTGTATTTCCATACACATACATTCCAGACGTACTTCTGCCTGTACCTGTCTGTGTGTATCTGGAATTTGCTCTGCTGTATGACCGCCTTGCTGCCATAAATACGCGCCCCTTTCAAAAAATTACATCTATGCCCGTTCAAAGATCCTAAGTTTTGCACTCTTTGAACGGCTGTTATACTCCTGCTCTTCTTTACTGGGAAGGATCGGTTTTTTTGTGATCACTTTCCCTTTTGATACCTTTCCACATACACACACCGGAAAATCCGGCGGACATGTGCAAGGATTTTCATTCTTTCGAAACGCACTTTTGACGATCCGGTCTTCCAGCGAGTGAAAGGTAATGATACAAAGCCTTCCTCCTGGTTCCAGGAGATCGATCATATCGTCCAGAGAATCTCTTAATACATCCAGTTCTCTGTTCAGTTCGATCCGGATCGCCTGAAACGTCCGCTTTGCCGGGTGCCCGGACATTTTCTGATATTTCATCGGAATGGATTCCCTGATGATCTGCGAAAGCTGTCCTGTGGTCTCGATCGGTGCCTTACCGCGCGCTGCTACGATATGTTTGGCGATATTTTTCGCAAACTTATCCTCCCCGTAGTCCCGGATCACACGGTAAAGCTCCATTTCACTGTAGTCATTGACGATGTCCCTGGCCGTCATAGTCTGACGTGTGTCCATCCGCATATCCAGAGGTGCATCCTCGCGATAGGAAAATCCACGTTCTGCCGTATCCAGCTGATAAGATGATACGCCCAGATCAAGGATGATTCCATCGACCTTGTCAATTCCCAACTCATGGAGCCGCGACTTCATTTCACAATAGTTGCTCCGGACTATCGTGACTTTCTCCCCGAAGTCTTTTAAGCGGATACCTGCTGCCTCGATGGCCGCTGCATCCTGGTCTATTCCTACAATACTCCCCTTGTCACTGAGGCGTTTCGCTATCTCATAAGCATGTCCGCCTCCACCAAGCGTTCCGTCCACATAGGTGCCGTCCGGCCTGATGTTTAATCCATTGATCGTTTCTTCAAGTAATACTGATTTGTGTTCGAATCCCATATCTTCTCCCTCTTAGATACTGAATCCGCTGGCTTCCATATCAGATGCGATATCCTCAATGCTCTCTTCCACTTCAGTATTCTTTTCGATCCATCTCTGCTTGTCCCAGATCTCGGCACGCTTCCCCATACCGATAAACACAACTTCCTTATCCAGCTGTGCAAACTCTCTGAGGTTCGCAGGGATCAGTGTTCTGCCTTGTTTGTCAAGGTCTCCGTCAGTTGCTGCGCCTTGAAAGAAGTACGCAAATGCACGTGCTTTTTTGTCGGTGGTGGTCGGTAAGGCATTCAGTTTCTCCTCGAAGGTTGTCCATTCGTCTTCCGGATATACGTAGAGACAGTTTTCCATCCCCTTGGTAATGACGAAATGCTCCCCTAAATCGTCACGAAACTTCGCAGGAATGATAAGTCTGCCCTTCGTGTCAATATTATGACTGTACTCTCCTTTCAACATAAGACTTCACCTTCTCCCAAATGGCTTCCACTTCTCTACCACTTGGCTCCACTTTCAACCACTTTCTACCACTTGACCCCATTGTAAACTACTTTTCACTCGATTTCAACCCTTTTTTACGAAATAATTTCATTTGAGGGACAGGGCATTTTACGATCAGGGACACCGGCAAACGCAGTTGGGGACGTACACCTTTTGCAAAGGTGTACGTCCCCAACAAAAAACTGCCGTACATTTTCTGTACGACAGTCATTCGTATCTTTATCTTTCTTTTGGCTTTTATTCTGCCGTGTCAGCTTCCTGTGCCGCCGCAAGCTCCTGTGACAGTCCGTCTATGGCAGAATAATCGATCTGTACCTCATCCACCGGGCGGTTGGACTGGTATGTATCGTATGCAGAATACCCGATCCATCCGATCAGCGCAAGTCCGATGACACCGACCACACATTTACGCAGTGCATTCTGCACTTTTTTCTTTTTTACATTCTTTTTGCGGTCTGCCTTTTCTTTTTTATATTTATCTACCTTTTCCTGACTCATGTCATCTTACTCCTTCTATATTAACATCTGAAGTGTATTCTACCACAATCCGGAAAATTATACAACCACAATTACTCCCCCGTCTGCCGCATACATGCTGCTGATTCCTGCCGTATCGAGGATAATGATATCCTTGAACTGTGCCTTGGCTTTCAGCATATCTCTGACGTATTCTGCCCTTTTCCGGCAGTTGCAGTGAGAAATTGCCAGTACCTTTTCTTTTGAATTGACCAAGTTTCTGGCCACCTCGTCCACCAGTTTGATCAGTGCCTTTTTAATCCCACGGGCCTGACCCAGCTGGCAGATCGTCCCGGCTTCAGTAGCGCCCATAACAGGTTTGATATTCAGCACAGTTGCCACCATAGCCTTCACTCCGGTTAATCTTCCATTTTTTCTTAAAATATCCAGGGTCTCCAGTACAAAATAAGTATCCTGCTCCCGGATATAAGCTTCTACTGTATCAATCACCTGCTGAAAAGCCATTCCCTTTTCTTCGCATTCCTGGATCTTCATAGCAATAAGCGTTTCTCCGACGGACGCAGACCTGGAGTTAAATACATAGATATCTTTTTCCCCGTACTCTTCCTGATACAGATCCTTTCCAAGCACCGCGCTGTTATAAGATCCGCTCAACTCTGCCGAAAGCGTGACCGCATATACCCGGTCTGCCTCACAGCAATATCCTTCCATATATCTTTCCGGCGACGGACAGGATGACTTCGGACATTCCGATGACTCTGCCACCAGTTTTAAAAACTTCGCCTGATCAAAACTCTCGTCATCAATGATATGATGTCCCCCCACATCAATCTGCAGTGAAGCAGTCTCAAAATGGCCTGATGCCTTCATTTCCTCCGTCAGTTCTCCGCAGCTGTCTACAATAATCTTATAACTCATTTCCAACCTCCCGGCACGCAATTACTTATAATTCATAGCGCGTCTTCCACTTCCAGTATATGTAGTTTTTAATACTACATTCCTAATCATAACATAATTATGCCGGATTGAAAAGGCTTTTATTCTTTAAACTTTATCTTCCTGGATATACCAAGGGCTATTCCCATTTCTGCCATCAAAAACAAGACGGAGGTACCGCCATAACTGATAAACGGCAGCGTAATTCCCGTAGTCGGGATCAGGTTGATCACAACCATGACATTAAGAAGAACCTGCAGGGCAATATGTGTAAAAATCCCTGTTACCACCAGCGAACTATATACATCTGGGGCATTCTGGGCAATAAACATCAGCCGGAACAAGAGGAGCCCAAAAAGCACCAGCACGATAATCGCGCCAAACACACCCAGTTCTTCACAGATAATGGACAGGATCATATCGTTCTGCACCTCAGGAATTACCATTTTCTGCGCACTGTTTCCCAGCCCTTTCCCGAAAAATCCGCCGGAGCCAATCGCATACAGGGCCTGCATGATCTGGTATCCGCCTTCTGATGCATACTCCTCCGGATTCAGCCACACCAGGATCCGGCGCAGACGGAAGTTCCCGCTGGTAGACATCACCGCATCCAGAATCCGGACGCCAACCAGCAGAAGTACCAGCCCGATGCCGGCAACGGCAATGAACGGTCTTGTCTTTGGATGGACTACGAAAATCATCACACAGGTAATCCCCATTACGATAATCGCAGTACTTAAGTTTTCCGTCAGTACAAAAACACAGCCGGCCGCAACAAGTCCCCACAAAAATACCCGGCCCATACCTTGCAGTGTCTTTATCTCTTTTCCCATCTGACAGATCAGGACCGGGATAAACAGGATTACCGCAATTTTTGTAATCTCTGCAGGCTGAAGCTGCTGCCCCAGCGGCAGCTGAATCCACCGTCTGGCTCCGTTTACTTCTTTTCCAAGCGGAGTCTGCACCAGCGCCATCATGACAATGGACACAAAATACAGCGTCTTCGCCCACTTAATATACAAATGATAGTCTATTCTGGAAACAACATACATCCCTGCAAATCCCACAACGCAGAATAAAATCTGACGTTTGAAAAAATACATACTATCATTATAATTCACCAGCGCACTGTATGCACTGGTGCTGTACAGCATGACTAATCCGAAACAAATCAGAAAAATCAACACAGCCAGCAGACTGTAGTCAAAATAAACGGTTCCATCACCTGGTCTTTTTCGATTTACACGTTTGCTTTTACTCATCTGATTACACTCCCATCGTATATATTTAATCAGATATAAAACTAAAATGCAACCCCTGTACCCTAAATGAAATAATGGGCGAAAATATATGCCGGCCGTTCGGAAAATATGCACAGTTTTTTACCTGTACCCATACAATATTATTGAAAAGTGTATCAGAGCAAGATCTGGATAACCGGAGATTGTCTGAAAGGAGCATGGCAGATGCCAAATTACCGATATAATATGGCTGGTCAAATGCGTCAGAACGGATGTATGCGTCAGAACGCACAGGCAATGCCCCAGACCGGAGGCTGTCCTCTGTCGGCAGAAACCAGCCATGAACACTGCATGGATCATGGCGATCTGGCGGATATGCCGCTGGCAATGGCCTATGTCCCATGGCAGGAGTGGAGGAATATCTACAAAGCCGAAAAAGCATTTCAACGTGGGACCATTTTTGAAGAACTGGATAAACCGTTCCGGGGAATAGGAGGCTGCTGCAATGGAAGATCGTAAAAGGCCATGCCGCCGGGAACTTTTAGACTGGATCAACATAGTCAGTTTTGCGGCGGATGACACGAAACTGTTTTTAGACACGCACCCTAAAGATCAGGACGCTTTACAGTGTTTTGATGAACTAAAGAAGCAAAGAGTAGACGCTTTAAAGGAATATGCAAAATATTACGGGCCCCTGACCCTGGATACCGCCGCATCGTCTTCTGACCGCTGGTGCTGGATCAATGAACCATGGCCCTGGCAGGAAGGAGGATGCTAATTTATGTGGAATTATGAAAAAAGACTGCAGTATCCGGTAAAAATCACACATACCAATCCTAAACTCGCTCAGGTCATCATCAGTCAGTTTGGCGGACCTGACGGGGAACTGGCCGCTTCTATGCGCTATCTGTCTCAGAGGTACACAATGCCGTATAAAGAAGTGACCGGAACCCTGACAGACATTGGCACCGAAGAAGCATCCAGTTTTCTGTGGAAATGATTTTAATAGGAAGAAATACAATACGAAGACGATACAATATTCCGTATTCCCGGGGCTTTTGAAGGCCCCGGGACTCTCATTATACGCCGACCGCTTTGTAGTCCAACAGAGTGCCATCCTTGGCATAGGCCTCAAACTGGATGATGTAGTTCGTCCCCGGATCCGGTGTAAAGGATGCCCACTGGCCATCAAACTGGGTGAACCATTTCTGGGTAGTGCAGTTATAGACCTTCATCTTTAAGTCCACGTCTGCATTATTCGAAGAGCAGCCGATCAAGATGCTGCCGTCACTCCGGTAGGCAGCATATGTGCCATTGATCACCGTACCGGTACCGGCATCCGTGCCGATGGTCTTGGTGTCGATCAAATGTGCATTTTTCTGATCAAGATCATAAAGCTGGCACTGCACCAGGTATCCGGCACCGCTCTTGTCTTTCTTGAGCGAAATCCAGTTGCTGGCTGTCCAGGCCACCAGCGTTTCCCATACATTTTTAGAAACGTCATATAATAACCACTTAAAACGTCCCTTATTATTCGGCATTGAGAAGTTGAATCCAATATCTAATTGTTCGGACTGTTTGATAAATACTGGATCGCCAAGCCCCTGTCCTTGATAACGGAGTACACAGTCCCAAGGATAGTTATAATACGCCCGGATGTTCGTTTCGTTCCCCGTCTGATCGCCGGGGGTGCCACCAGTGGCCGTTCCTTTTTCATTGATGCTGGCCTGAACTAACTGACCGTTCCCAAGATGAACCGCCACGTGATGAGTGTGGTTTAACAAGATGTCGCCTTTTTTCATTCCGCTTCCTGTGGCACGGTTCACACTTCCAGTCATATCAACAAATCCAAGTTTTGTCAGCACAAAGTACATATTCCCAGTATAAGTGGCACCATTAGATTTGGCTGGGATATCGGCATATTCCAGCGCACTGATGACTGCACTGGAACAATCATAATCCCCTTTCTCGCCCCACCGATATTGCTGGTCATAACCGTGCAGCGGATTATTGGCCAGTTCTTTCATCCAATTACAATACATGTCAATCTTACTCATTATATCTTATATCTCCTTTCCATTGCGATATCGCAACAAAAAGAGCGCTAATCAGCGCCCCGATTAATTAGATTTTTTATATTTGGTTCGGTTCCACATCGCAGATACTTTTTCCCAGCCTCCTGTGGAGACAAGGTACACAATAAACGCCGCAATAAAGGATGCAAATACATAATACCAAGTAATTACAATATTAAAATACTGGCAGGCAATAATCACCGACACCGGACAAAGAATCAGCGCTGTGACTAATGCCACGGCGTTTGTCTGAATATTCTTAAGGGCTGGCATCTCTTTGATTACCTGGGTAATGGCGCTCACCAGGAAGGCCAGAACACCGATCGCGATCAGTGCATAAGTAATATACTGCATTAAGAGTTCCATATTCATAGTCATTCCTCCTATCTGATGCCAATCTGCATCAAAACAAATGTTAATATTGCTCCAATAACTGTAGTGAGCACATATCCGCTCACCTTCCGCCACATCTTCCCGTCCCGGCTTTCCAGCTCCTCCAGGCGTTCTCCCTGCCTGGCTTGCGTCTTAGCCATGCTTTCCACTGACACGGCCAGTTTCTCCACGCTGGCCGTCAGTTGCCCGATCTGCCGGACCGTCTCCTCCAGGTCTGTCAGCCTATGACTGATGCGCTTGTGCTCGTCCTCCATGCGGCGGGCAAATTCATCGTGTTCCTCCCTGCTGATTACATTTTCCATGTCAACCTCCTTTAATAATTTATGCAATAAAATAAGACCTGTTACGGTCTCGCTCTAATCTCCATTTTACCTCCCACACTTAGACAACAGCCCAGTTCTGCGTTACAGTACCATCTGAATTCTGTCTCAATCCGTATATTTTACAATCGTAGGAAAACGCAAACTTTGCATATCCGCCATTTGCATCAGACACCGGCAAAGTCAGCATCGTTCCGGCCCAGTCATTTGGGGCACCGTTAGATGTGTAATACCCAGGATATGGATATAAGCCAGGTGACCAGCAACCATAAATAAGATTTCCCGTTGTCTCCCGGAACTTAAGCGCCGATCCAGCATCCCCGGTTCCGCTGTTTAGGAGTTTGAGAGTGGTGTCCGTAATGCCGTTGATATCGACTTCGTCAGAATTTATATCAAGATGCGTAGACTCCTCATACCCCATCTCACCTGGCGCTCTGACTCCAATCCTTAAATTAGAGGCTCGAATATACGACTCTATGACTCCTGCGCTCTCCTGAAGCACTCCAAATCTCAGCTGCCCATTTAAGAGATCGATTACATTCTGCATAAAAGATGCGAGTACCTCGCTTGCATTGCGCATGCTTATACCGTTATCGTCTATAAGCACATTTTTCCCTGCCGGATTCCCCACCGTCACTGTGCTTGCGTACACTGGCTCGCTTGCTACTCTCCAGTAAGTGCCATCATAAGTAAAAATCACGGTCGCACCTGCCGCCCAGTACGCATAGCGGACACCCTGGGTGTAAATGGCCTTTGCCCCAGTACCCCCAACGTTAAGGGTCGGGCTGGCGGCATTGTTCGCATAAGTAAACCGAACGGCCACCGTTGCCCCGGCCTTCAGGGTCAGCTTGCCGGCCGCCAGTGTAGCCACTTTTGCCACGGTTGCTGATGCTGTGGAACTTGTTGCATACAGCATCTGGCCATCCGCCCCGTCATCTCCTTTGTCACCTTTAGCGCCTGTATCGCCCTTGTCTCCCTTAGGCCCCTGTGGTCCAGTATCTCCAGTATCGCCTTTGTCGCCCTTCGCCCCGGTCGCTCCAGTGTTTCCATACACGCCGATGATGTGTGGGGATGTAGTGGTGCTGGAACCATTGGTATACTTGACCACCTCATAATTCCACAGGTATTTCTTGCTGGTGGTGATTGTCTGAATACTGGTCGTCCATCCGGAAGTCGATGTGGTAACACCGCTGGATGCCGTCGTTGCCAGGTAATAGTTTGTAATACTGCTGATGCCGTTGCCAGTCGCTCCCGTATCACCCTTATCACCTTTGGCTCCAGTAGCACCTGTATCACCTGTGTCGCCCTTGTCTCCTTTCGCGCCGGTAGCCCCAGTATTTCCGTAAACGCCAATTACCCTTTTTGCGCTGTCACTGGTGGTATTATCGGTATATGTGATCCTCTCATAGTTCCAAAGGTACTTATTGGTCGTCGTCATAGTTGGCACAGAAGTGCTCCAGGATGTCGGAGCTGTGCTGTTGAAAGAAGATACCGCATAGTATTCTGTGACGGATTTGATCCCGACACCGGCAGCACCGGTATCTCCTTTATCCCCCTTCGGTCCAGTCGCTCCCGTGTCTCCCTTATCCCCTTTTTCCCCCTGTTCTCCTTGCGCTCCGGTATCACCCTTATCCCCTTTCGGGCCAGTTGCTCCGGTGTCCCCTTTAATACGCGTCCAGGAATATTTCGCAGGGTCTGTGCTGTCTGCCGCTGTATAGTCAGTATACTGGCCAATATACAGTTTGTTGGTGCTGTCGGTCGTGGAAAAACCGCTGGAACCATCTGCACTGTTGGCATAAGCAATATGCAGATATGGTGTCTTCCCATCTGCCCCAGCTTTCCCTGGCGTGCCCTGCGCCCCGTCCGCTCCTTTAATCTTACTCCAGGCGTAATCAGTAGGGTCTGTGCTGTCGATTGCCGCAAAATCCACATACATGCCGATGTAATCCCGGTTGCTGTCTGACACGGAGAAATCTGTCTGCCCATCTGCGCTGTTGGCATATGCGATATGGGTATAGCTGGTCTTTCCGTCCGCTCCGTCTTCTCCGTCTTTCCCGGCAGGACCTGGGATCCCCTGGTCTCCTTTCTCGCCCTGCAGTCCCTGCAATCCACGCTCTCCCTGGTCTCCCTTGTCGCCTTTGTCGCCCTTTTCTCCCTGGGGACCTTGCTCACCTTGTGGCCCCTGCTCTCCTTGCTGGCCCTGTGGTCCTTCCGGCCCTTGCTCACCGTCATCTACATTGCTGACCGTCACTTCGCACACGCCCCGCAGGATCCCATTGGAATCTCTCGCCTCGTAACTGTACACAGCCTTTCCGTTGATATCCGCTGCTTGAACCGTCAGGCTCTTGCCTGTCCCTGCAGATACACCGTCTTTCTTCCAGGAAATGGTCATGGTGTCCGTTAGGTCATTCCCGGCATCCATGACCGATGCGGTCAATGTCGTGCTGCCCGCCCCGTTCTTGAAGATGATGCCGTTGTCCGTGATAATGGAGCAGGTATAGGTACGGTTCGCGTCCACCATCTCCTGCATCTGATCCAGCAGATCCTGGTCGATCTGGCTCTGAAGCTCCCGGAAGTTGCTGAAGGTCGTTTTATTTTGTGTTGGGTCCGTAAAGCTTCGGATCTGCTCCGTAACCCTGGCGTTCAGGTACAGCGGTGGGTTATATGCTTCATCTACAATGTTCACCGTGTCCCCGATCGCTGTGCCAAAATACCCGTCCACCTCATAGCTGACCTGTGGCTCGGAGAGCTTCTTCAGCTCCGCCAGAGCCTGGCCATACAGCATCTCTACATTGTCTGTCTCATAGGACCAGAACCTCAGGATGTAGCCGTCTTCCTTTTTGGACAGATTGGAGGGGAACCGGTCCCTGGCCTGCTTTGCCCGGATCGCGCCATCGCCATAAACCGTGAAATACTCCACGTTGCCGTTACTGTCATATTCCTCCCGGACGATACTCGCAATGGTAAGCCCATCCTTTCCGGTCGGCTGGATCGCAGTATACAGGTCTGTGATATCTGATGTCTTTGTGATTCCGGTTACGTCCTTACCATACCGCAGTGTGATGTCTGTCCGTTCCCGGCCGATCCCTTGATCCGTATCCGAGTGCTCCCGGTACACGTTTGCCACCACCCGCTTCAGTAAATAATCGTCATTCAGTTCTGCTATGAACTCTATTTCGGCGCTAAACACATTTGCCAGGGAATACAGCCTGGCAAGAAGAGTCTCCGTGCCGGTCCATTCGTGCTTGATCGACTTATCAGACACCTCGTTCAGCCCCAGGACCGTGCTGCCTTCCGCATCAATGACCGCCCAATACTGTGCGAACGTCATGGCCTGCGCCGCGGAATACGCTTCTTTTTCCTCGTTCAAAAGCTCAAACAGGAGCCCGTAGCACTCTGCCCGGATCTCCTGCTCATCCTTTTCCACATGCACAATATTCAGATAATAATCCTTCTGCTGGCCGGCATCCCGGAAAGCGATCTTGTTGCCTTCCACGATATGCTGGCTGTCCTCATGCCCGGCGCTGCAGGTAAAATTATATGTATACGCGCTGCCCTGCAGGTACTCATGTAGCTCGTCATCATAATAATGTAATGCTAACGGCGCCGTATTGTCCATATATCCCAGCACCTGGTCTCCCGGGTCCAGGACTGCAATCCTTATTTCTTCCATTTATAGATATGCCTCCCTTATCTTTGCCTTTACCGTGGGCTTGGGATTTGAAAAATCCGAAAAAGAAAACTGGATCTTCGTTTCCCCAGGCGGGGCAAGGAAATATTTGCTCCCGGTGATCTCATCCCCGGTGATGTTCATGCCGTTCCGATATACTTTTGTAGCAGCACCATCAATCGTAATGACATCCCCTGCCGCATATCGGTTCGGGATATCCTTCCACTTATCCACAGCCATCTTCTGGAAGATCAGGTTCCGTAGATAGTTCCGGGTTACATACTGCCCCCACGGATGGATATCACGCCCGTAATACTGGGTAAATGCCACCTGGATCTTCGTACAGACCATATCTTTGATGGCCGGGTCAGACTTATATGAATAGATGCCGTCCCAGTAGAAACGTACTCTATCACCTTCTTTGGTTATGTCCTGGTTCCCCCGTGGCCCATTGAACGGGTTCTCATATTGATTTCCGGACGGTGTAAATAACTTAGACTCGATAACCTTCCCGTTCAGCCAGAACTCCAGGGCCGCCGTGTTCCCAGACATGTCTGACTTGTACAGGCTGTAGCCGCAGATCACCTTGTTATCTTCTGTCAGGAATGCAATGGACTGTTCCCCGGTCTGGCCAAGCAGTCCCGTTTGAAAATACCAGTTCAGGTAGCACCAAAAGTTTTTCGCCCCTGCCTCGCCTTCCGAGTCTTCCGGGACCGGGATTGTCCGCATGCCGCCGCACCACTTCCCTGCCTGCCCGGTTCCCATGCTGCCGATCACCAGGGCATCTTCCTCAGACATATAATCCAAGGTGCCGCCCATGTCATGATCCGGGTGCATGTAGTTGGTGCCGTGGTCATCCGCTGCGCTTACCAGGGTCTGGATCCCGTCTATCAGTGTTTCGTTCTGCTGGTAGCTTTCCCCGTCAGCCTCCTGCACTTTCCCTAGCTGTATGGCGCCGTACTCAGATACGATGCCGATGTAGCCATTCTCATGATTGTGGGTGATCTCATAACTAACTGGGACATTGACGGCTCCATCATTTTCAACTGTAACTTCCAGCACTCCATCATCATTAGCCTCAGCTTGGAAGCTTTTTTCAGTGGTCGCATATTTATACGGATCACAGCAGTAGAGCACAAATTCCCCGGTAACATTCAGCCGGCCTTCTTTCACATCCCCAATCTCACTCTTCGTGCCAATGAAGTATTTGTCCGGCTCATCTGCAAAGATCAACTTTGCTTCTTTCTGGTTCAGGATTTTGTTCAGCTCATTGAACTTCTCCCGGAAGTCTTCCGGGGAATCTGACAGCAGCTGATACCCTACCGTGATGCTCCGGGATACGATCCGGCTGTTCCGGTACTCGGAGCCGTCCATCTGCCCGATCTGAAGCTCCGTGATCTCCGCCTCCGTCAGCTCCCTGCCAAGGACATACAGGGTACGGTATCCCTCTATTTCGTTTTCAATATACGCCCCGTTGATCTGCAGGGCTTCTGCCGGGAGTTCACTGGATGATGCACTCCCGGTTGTAGTATCAACAAAGTTATACATGTCATTACCCCTTTTTGCCTTTGATCATGTTCTTGACCTTCTGCCTTTTGTTCTGCTCGGCTTCCGTATATGGTGCCGTCACCCGGGCCGTCTCTTTCCCGTCAATCTCCACCGGAACAATGATCGTATACCGTGCCGTCCTGGTGTAATTGTAGTCATCGTTCAGATCCTGGATACCTCCACCCCGAATATTCATACCAATATCCGTAACCGGAACCAGGGATGGAATACTTATCAAATCCATCGCCGCTGCTTTCGCATCCTTCACTTTTGACAAAATACCATTTACCCAGCCAATTCCCCAGAACTCTCCGAGATCTGTGGATACCTTTGATGGGCTTCCAATCTTAGCCTTGGCAACAATCGCCGCTTCTGCCGCGGATGCGAGAGCCGCAGCAGCGCTCCGTACTGCTCCCACCTGCGACCGGATACCATTAGCCAAGCCTACACCAATATAAACACCGCTGCTGTATGCGCCGCTCTGAGCGGATCTCATAGCGGATACAATGGCACTAGAAGCACTGCGCACAATAGATACCGACTGGTTCATTCCGCTTTGCAGTGCCTTTGAAAATCCGTTTCCTGCCTTCTGGCCTGCCTGCGTCAACTTTGACGTCAGAGAATTCCCTTCTGTGATAACGGACTGCGTGGTTGATTTCATAGAGGTCTGCGCCTGTCTGCCGCCGGCCGTCAATCCTCTTGCTAATCCCTGACCGGCATTCTGTCCGGACTGCGTCAATCCCGGAATAAGCATCCGCGACTGCGCTATGATCTGCGTAAAAGCAGAGATCATAGGACCGATATTAGGCGGTGTGATCGTAAAGTTTGCAAATGCCTCTTTAATAGCTGTTACACTGGAAACGGTTCCCAATGCCAGGCCGGACATCGTCTGGATGCCGGAATTAAACATGGTCAGACTTGATGCTGCTACCAAAAGAGATGCCACCAAAAGCTGCATTCCGGATGCTACTTCCGGAAGATTCGCACCACTGCTGGAGATTTCTCCTAGGCCAAGCGCTACTGCTCCAAGGGACTTTGCAATATCTCCCAGGGACAGCTCCGAAATCATAGTGATTCCTTGCGCCACTGACTTAAAACCGGTTCCAGCATTTTTTGCAGATGTCCCAATAGACTCAATCACACCTGCCACAGAATCCAGAACAGAGGAAAATCCTCCGCTGATCGCCTCAATCACAGTGGATACTCCGTCACATAACGTATTAAATCCATCGCAGATAGAATTGATCACATCCACGATGACTCCGCCGACCTGTTCAAATGTATTCCCCAGCTGTTCCACAAACGGAGTCAGGGCATTAATCAGATTGGCTGCCAGAGACATCCCCGCGCCGACCATTAAAATCGTGGCGCCAAAAACCAGCATAGCCGGAATCGCCGCAGTCAAGGAAGATCCGAATAGCGCAAATACCGCAACCAGTCCAGCAACTACAACTCCAAATGCCGCCATAGCTACTGCGCCTTCCCTTCCTGTACTGGCTACCGGAGCCATAGCAAGCGCCAATACGGACATGGATGCAGAAAATGCGATGATACCCGTCATATTCGTCTGCAAGCTTTTCCCCAGAAGAGCAAATACAGCCGCTAAGGCACTCACGACTGCTCCAAAGGCAATCAGCGGTGGAACTGCGGTCGCTCCAAGTTGTGCTAACGGTGTCAATGCTGCAGCAAGAAGAGCAACAGAAGCAATGATCAGAGCGATTCCTGCACTCTTCGCGAGAGAATTTAGACCGTCTGTCAAACTGGAAACGCTAAGTGATGTAGACTCGCTTGCATCGGCAAGGCCTCCCATGCCTTCCTTTACTGCGCCGAGTTTATTCGCCACGCCCAGTGCTGCCTTAAACATTAAAAATCCAATAGCCACGCCTACTATAAGCTGGCCTATCGTCTGAAGCGTCCCTGGATCCAAACTGCTGATAAAGTCACTTACTGCCGTCACGGCTTCAGAACCGCTTTTCACAATCATTCCCAAAGAACGTCCGATTACTTCAAATGCGCCCGAATCCTTAATACTGTCATAAACATGCGCCGCTGCATCACCAACACTGGATAACGCCTCGCCAAATGCTTTTACAGCTCCCGTATCTTTAAATGCCCCACCAATCTCTTTGGCAACATTCTTTATTTCACGGAAACCATCTATCAAAAAGCTAAAGTCCGCCGATTCAACCTTGCTGATCAATCCGCTGATGGCATGAACCGCCGTCCTTTGGAGTTCTTCAAATGCTGGTGACAGCTTCTGGGCTAACGTTTCCTGTAGTCCTGCCATTGCTTCGTCTGCAGTCTTATAAGTTGTGGCAAGCTGAGTAAATGCATCATTCGTCCCGACCTTTGCAATCGCATCAAAGAAATCTTCCGTTGCAATCTTGCCATCTTGGACATTTTTCACCATATCCTGAGTCGACATCCCCATTTCTTTCGCAACTGCAGCGATACCAGCAGGCGTCTGATCCATGATCAGCTTAAAATCTTCCCATGCCACTGTAGGTTTTGCAGCCATCTGGGTAGCCTGCTGAGATAACGTCTTCATCGCCTGTTTAGGTTCTATCGCAGCTGCCGCAAGCCCACCAAACCCTTTTACCAATGCAGTTGTATTTTGGGTTCCAACCGCCTCCAACTGACTGTAGGCCGATGCCATGTCTGATGCACTGTAAATGGTCTGCGTCGCGTAATCCTGCAGTTCTTTTTGCACACCCTTGATCTCGCCCGAGCTTTTCCCAAGCATGGACATATTACTGTCAAATGTCTTCCATGCTTTCTGGGACTGGTTCAATTCGCTTACCATGCTCCCAATCCCATCTGTGATCGAAGTAAATGCCTGCTGGCCTGTTGCCATCAGAACTCCAAATCCAAGCCCGCTTTTTATTTTGCTCCCGAGAGTATCACAGGCAGAGATGGCGCCCCTCATAGTCGAAGTAAATCCTCGGTCTGCTGCTGATAATATCGCTTTCACACTAAATGACTCTGCCATGCTCTCACTCTCCTTTCTGCAGAAGCTTACCTATTCCGGAAAACCGGCTGTCTGCCTTCTTTTTCTTCTTTGATTTCAGCTTTTTCAATTCCTTTTTATAGTCAAAAAACTGCCGGAACGTCCGGTATACCGGTCTGGTCTTTCCTTTGCCAGCCGGTTTTTCTGCCTGCGCCGCATAATTTAAAAAGGCCTGGCGGTGTTCATGCAGACTTTCGTCCAACATTCGCAACTCCAAGGCCTCTGCCATAATTTCATACTGAGCATTTGTCAGGTTATCCACCTGGTCAAAGGTCGTAAAGCCAAAGTATCGGAAACAATTCACAGCCATCTCCCGGTACTGTTCTTCAAAGGTTAGTTCTGGTTCTGTTCCGCTTTCGCTTCCTCGATTGCTTCCATCATCTTCGCCATCAATTTCTTGGTAGCATTTGCTTTCCCTAAAAAATCCAGCGTGTCCTCGAACAACGCATCAACATCCGTATCCGGATCATCGATATAGGAATCCAGAAGCGCTTTTGTCACTCTCGGTTTCTGCCCCTTATTCGCCACATCCAGAAGATCTACCAGCGCATCCGGTTCCCCGTCAATCACCCGGGCGATCATGTATCTTGCACCGATGTCCTTCTTTACATCTTTGATACCATCCACTGATGTAGATATCATCTTATTGGCATCCCGAAGAAATCCCATTCCAAAGTTAAACTGATACACCTGTCCGCTAATCGTTAATTCCATCATTTTTGTTTACCTCCATATAATTAAAATTTGTATAAAAAGAACACCCATCATCTGACAGGTGTTCTCATTACTGTTCTTTATTGCTTTTTCTTTATTCTAGCTCGTTCAGCACGTTTGCCGTGAATATATCCCAAAGTGAATATATCGCTTGCGGCACTCATGGTAAATGAATATGGTCTTGCTTCAAGTATCTGATTAATTTCCCGTCGCACCACATCATTGGCCCAAAATAGTGAAATGATATATTGCTTTCCCAATAACCTCATTGTGTCGTTTTTCTCGTAGGGACTCGGGGGGCATTTCTCTACCATTTACATCTTTCATCTCACGCCACCTCGCTTTCTCTGCAGATAACGTGATAGCATTTCTTTTGGCCGTCACACTGGGTATATTCAATATCCCTCGGATAATCGTTATCAGAATACCACTGTCGTACCATACCAATGACCTGCGGAGCGTATTTTCTTACCGGCCCTTGCCAGTTCCCTTTCTGTTCCCATGTCTCTGTATACAGGTTATCCGGCAAATCCAGTCTGCGGATAATCTCATTAACAGCTTTATCAGCAGGCTTTCCAGAACTCTGATAATATAATCCAACATGGCGAGCGATATGTACCGTGTCATAATACTGTTGATCTGCTTCAATCATAAGCGGAAGTTCAACTCCAGCTCTTTCATATAACGTTTTCGCCGTAAGAAGCTGAATTTTGCTGTCACATCCTGCCGCTTTAAGCATTGGTGTGAGAATCTTCACTGCGTTATTGACACTGGCAAGATGTTCATACTGAGGCTTGTCCTTCTGAGGTATTCCCTGTCGGATCGTATCTTCCATATCATGAAAGCGGTTGATGTACTTCGCTGTGAACTCCGTGCCTTTAACACCCGTGAGCTTGTGGGCGATAAATTCGCATCCTTTCTTTGTGACATTGTAGCAGGGACGAGTTTCTCCTTTTCCATCTATATACGTACTTTCTTTGAAGAAATCAACGAATCCAATTTTGGATTGGTTAAGCTCAACCGACGCAAGATTGCTCTCGTTAAATTGATCGAGATATCTGCGTATATCTCTCATCAAATCCGTATGTCTCTTTCCTACCATCTCCGCTACTTCGATACTGCTGATTGTCTGCTCAATCTGTTTCATTCTCTGTACCACCCTTCCCATCATTTTCTTTTTCGATTATACGCTTCGCAACATTAAGCTTAATCATATGCTCCTGCTCGGGGCATCCATTTGGGGAATCACTTCTTTTAATAAAACTACAAAAATCTTCATCTTCTACCGCTTTACATTCCCTAAGCCTGCTGTTAAGCCATTCTAGATACGAAAAGGTAATACCAAGTCCTTTGTACAATTCCGAACCATAAACAATTTTTTCTCCTGTGCTGGTTTCATACACTGAAATAGTTCCATTTTCAAGCACAATTTTTTGTTGCATAAGAAAAACTCCTTTCACTTTTTGTTCTTGAAAGAAGCTCCTATCTGCATTATAATATTTGCAGAAGGAAACTTCTAGCCGAATAGGAAATTCCAATCTTTGGTCGGGGCGGAATTTCCTATTTTTTTTGTAAAACCAAATGGATACCTTGTCTAATTGCCTCTGCCTTCGTAATTCCATGCTCTTTGCAATACTTCAACAATTTCTCATGTGTTTCATTATCAATTCTAACTTTAACATCATGATCCTTCCTACAATCCGTTGGTCTTCCTGTTCTGGGACTCATTTTATCACCTCACTTTTGAGTTCCATAAGTCTATTATAACTTATGAGTTCCAAAAGTCAAGTATCATTTTACACAGATTTTTCAACCCTCTCTCGTATAAGTTGCGGCGTGATTTCTTCCCAATAATTTATATAAACCAGTTTCACACCATTTTTCCTGCTTAACGCCTGCTTAATTTTGTCTCTCTCCACAGTTTTCTCATAACTTTCCGCCCCGCCGAAAAAATCAACCGGTTCAAAATGCTGTTTACCTTGATATTCTATAGCGACTTTAAGTTCGGAAATATACACATCATAAGACATTTGTCCGCCCTGTGGATTCCTCAGGAAAAACGGTCTATGTTGATAGATAACTTTAAATTGTTTATACAATTTTTTAGTCATATTATAAACCATTTCTTCTGATTTCCATTTATTTATAGGTCGTGTATATGTACTTCTTTCTTCACTTTCAAACCCGCCATTGTATGCGGATTCAAGAAGCTTGTCTGCGTAGCGCCATACATCATCCTTTTCTCTGAAATACTTTTCGAAATAAAAATATTTAAAATATTTCTCAAATCGGATTTGTCGCTTAACCCCTTTCCACGAATCAAACGCATCTTTCAAGTTCTGCCGTATCATACGAGTCTCTCCAAAACGAAAGCCCTTTTTTATAGATTCTGTACATCTATCGGCAACATATCTATGTGGAGTTTGAGTTGTGTAAGCCACGCCATAATGAATATTTCCCGATACATCTGGCATTTCTAAAACGATAAAATAATACTTTATCCCTTCCCATGCTTCATATCGTTCTCGTAATTTTAACTCTGGCAAAGTTTTCCCAATTTGCTCACATAAAGTCTCTTTTTCTGGGCACCAATAAATTCTCGTATAACCTCTAAATTTTTTATACTCAATATGAACTAAATACTGAATGCCAGTTATTTCTTCCATCTTTTTTACGAACTGAGTATGATTATATTTCCATCCCAAAGTATTATACGTTAATTCTTCAACATATACCCCAAAATTCACTTCGCCTTCTTGGAAAGTATCGTATTCAATTATTCCGCAATAAAGTGCCAAACTATCCTCTATTAATAAAACTTTTTCATAGTCATTTATTTGATATTCCTCAATCGAATAGCCTTCTAAATACTTCTCAAACTCCGCTAAGATGAATCGTGCCTCTTCTAGTGATGCGTAGCCCATTTTCTCCTCCTGATAATTTCTCATAACTACTATATCACTATGAATATTTTTCTCCAACCCCAAAGACAAGAGCCCCTACGCTCCTGTCTTTTCCGTATCGGCAAATGCATAAGCAGCCAGTTCCTGCTGTTCATCAGAAACGGTTGCATACCCGTCAGCTCCGGTTCCTTCAATGCCAAATGTAAGAGAAGCTTCTGCATGATCTTCTGCGCTTGATGTAAGTTCAAACTCAGTGACGTATCCCTGGAAATACTTTGCAGCAAATTTTCCTTCGTTTTCCGTCTCTCCAGGCTTATCCAGATTCACTTCCCAAACTTCAACCTTATCTGAGTTATCTACCGCCTTTTCAAGCTTCCCGATCATCGCATCGCTCTCGCTTGAAAAAATAGCTGTTGTGGTAATCTCAGACTCCAACGCTCCCGGCGTTCTGATCGGGCCGTCTTTTGTTTCAGTCGTATCAGCATCCCTGGATTTTGTCCGGCCATTTTCTGTCGTAAATGCAATTCCTGTCGCATCGGCCGTAGCTGCATCTGCCAAGATCCGGTACAGATAAATAATTCTACTTCCTCTAATTGCTCCCATCTTCATACCTCCTATGAAAATTTAAACTCCACTTCCAGCACACCGTGCAGAAGCGGAGTCTTTGTTGTCTTATCCGGAAGAATCCGCTGGTTGACATTCTGTATCATCCAGGCAAAATTCTCCGTATGTTCCAATTTGTAGCAGACCTTCTTGATATCCAGCATCATCTGGGACACCGTGCCACGCTGCTTTGGATTGTTGTGCCAGACATGGATCGTCTGATATACGTTTCCCATCACAGCGCTTTTAGTCTGGGTATCCGTCTGCTGGCTGTCTGCAAGAAAAACAAAAGGATACGGCGTGCCCTCCGGCGGGAGGAAGGTATCATACACGTCATATTCTAAATCTTTGAGTTTCAATAATAACTCTGTAAAGAGTTCCTGCTGTGGATCCACGCCATCACCTCGCCAATTTTTTCATATCCCTTCTGAATTTTTCCCCTTGCTTCACCCATGCATCACCCATGTAAAGCTGCGGTTCCTGAAATCTAGTCCCCCATTCTACATAGCCGGCATAATCGGCTGTTGCCTCAGATTCCGCTGTCATACCACCATCTGTAATATCAAGGACAATACTCCGCTTCAACGTTCCCGTATCAACAGGGGCATTTCTCTGCGCCTGTGCTTGCATCTGGGCTCCATTATGTTTTACAACCCTTTTTGCGGCCTCCATGTCCATATTCTTTTCAAGCTTCGCTGTTAATTTATTTATTCCAACCAGCTTAATTCCTGCCATCACTGCACCTCCGATACTACAAACACATGCTTCCTCCGAAGTTCCCGGGAATAATCCACGCTGTAGACCTTCTCTCCCACCCGGATCCGGTCAAAAGGCTCTGTGTAGTGGTTCTGGATCTGGATCGTAAGGCTCCCCTGCTTTGGACCGTCATAAACCAGCTTCAACATGACCGCTCCGGTATCCATAATAGAAGCGTACCGCTGGTTCTCCTCCACAGTATCCGCGCCATAATTTCCGGTTTTAGGGTCATACTCTCCAGAGGTGATCTTCTGGAAATATACTGGTGTATCATATCTCATATCCAGCGGATCCCTCCTTTTGAAACATCAATGTTCTTTGCATCCTTGTATGCCTGGATATCATCCATGTAAGCGTCAAAATCCGAGTTCAAGAAGCCCACGCTCTCTCCTTCTACCGTGTGGGACTGGAAACCTTCAGAGCCGATCCGGTTATACCGGACGATTGACACCTCCGTGATGATGTAATTCAAATCATCTTCCGGATCGATGCCACCCAGAAGAACCTTCAGTCTTGCCCTGGTGGTAGTGAGAATCCAGTTCAGCTTCTGATCCAGCTCCTCATCCTTTTGGCCGGACAGCCCCAGCATCCGTTTCAGATCTTCCAGCATAGTACCACCGCCTTTCTATTTCTTCACAGGCGTTTCCTCTTTTACCTCTTCGATCAGCGGAGTTTCCTGCTTATTGTCCTTTCCGGCCAGTTCCTTCAGACGGTCCTCAGATACCTTGAGTCCTTTGCGGGGGTATTCATCCCCCACATTGTACTCACGATAGACCACACCGCTTTTCGTCTTCGTCGCATCCTGCAGATCGTGAAAATGTTTGATCACTTTATACATGGCTTATCCCTCCTACTCAGAAGCTTTAGATGTTACCGTCTGCGAACCTGCCTTCAGAGCCAGGTATTCCGCATCACACTCTACAACGGTAATGGTCTTTCCCGTCTCTGCTGTGATGTCGCTGGCTCCGTCCCAGGCAGTCCAGTTCCGGACACTCTGCTTATAGCTGACATCCACCGCCGCATCAGCAATCTTATACTTATAAGAGTTTCCATCCCCCTTGCCTTCAGTGATCGTAATCTTTGTTGTGCCATCGGCAGTTCCAGCAACGGATGCCACTGTAAGAGTTCCAACACTAGTTTCGCCTGCTTCCAGTTTTACGAACGCCTCATCCTTCACGATCATGAAGGCAACATCCATCGTCACCCTAAGCGCAGCCAGTTCCTGCTCAAACAGGTTGACCGGTGTGCCATCTGCATTTTTCAGCGTGGACAGCTGGGCGGACTCATCGATTTTGTAGGACATTCCGAACGGGATACCATAATACATGTAGTCAAAATCACCTGCATACAGGTTTCCTCTTTCCAGTCCTTTCAGATCAGCAACCGGGAGACCGTCGATGGTATTTGCGCCTCTGTCATACAAGGACTCCACGATTACACCATTCTCGATCTTGTTCACATTCCGAAGAGTGCTACGGTTCTTCTTGGTGGAGATAAAGGCGTTTACATCGTAGTCCTCGTTATTCAAGATATCCTCCATTTCAAGGATATTGTCGTAAGAGATTCCACCGCTGACCAGGTTGCCGGCAGCCAGAGCAGATTCATCTACAGACTGCGGGAACGGATTTTCAATATTAAGGATCGCAGCTTCATCAAACTTCTTGTAAAACGCCTCTGCGATTTTCGGCTTCATCTGCTCGAAGAAGTCAGACATCTTATAGTGCAGGAACTCCCGAGAGCAGGGAATGATAACACCTAGCTTCTTTGCCACCATTGTCACCTGGAGCCACTGCGGTTTAGACGTCTTAATCTTCTCACCCTCACCTACCCAGTAAGCGCCAGGCCCTTTCGCAAAGTATTCAAACTTCTTTTCCTTGCTGTCCATCTCTTCGTACTTGGCCAGCTGCATCACCTTGCTACCGTCCATGACATCTTTTAGAATCAGTTTATTGTACTTCTCCGGGATGGTTCCATCCTTGTGTTCGTACATGGTCACATTGTCCGGATCATATGTCTGTCCGAACAGCTGCAAATTCATCTTTTTTAGCATCTTTTTGTTTACATTCATGTTCTTCATACCTCCATTTTATTTAATGATTCTTGCTTCTTTCGCCATCTCTCTGATGTTGAGGCCATTTTTCCCACTGGGGATATATCCTCCCTCTTTTGGAGTGCTCTGTCGAGCTTTACTCTTAACTACCTCATTTACGGCCGTATTAAACAGTTCCGCAAAAGAGTCAACTGCCTCTTTGGTTTCCTTGGCATCCTTGGATACCATAAAAGCCAAGAGTTCATCAGAAATATTGATACCTTTCTCTGAAAGCTGCTTCCTTGCCTCATCACGCATACCTGAAAGCGTCTTCTCATCCTCCAGCTCCTGGATACGCTTCTCCAGCTGCTGCTGTTTGTACTCAGCCTTCTCCTGAGCGTTCATCTTAGACAGTTTCTTGGCTTCATCATCCTCTTTCTGCCTGGTTTTCTCCCACTCAGCCTTCTTCCGCTTAATGAGATTGTTCACCTCTTCTACGGTGTACTTTTTCTCCGGCTCCGGATCACCGTCATCATCTCCACTATCATCTCCATCCGGATCCGATCCGCCTCCAGGATTTCCTCCCGGTTCAGGGTTTCCTCCATCGCCGCTTCCAGAGTCATCAGCAAATAACTGTAATTTTAAAAGATCTTTTAATTTCATGAGTTATAATACCTCCATTTTGTATTCCGTAGTTTAAGGACCCCACGCCTGTCCGCCGTAGCTTTGGACGGTTCCACGCCTGCCGTATCCGTAAGGTTTTCTGACATTCACGCCTGGTCATTCGATCCGGACATGATCCGGAAATTCATCGGCAATCGCACAGACGCCAATGAAAAAGGAATCTATCAGTAGCTTTCCTGCTTCCGACAGATCCCTATAATGTATATCGGCCCTTCCGGGCGATATCTCATATTCAATTTTGTCCTCGGTAAGATCACCAATAGACTTAATCAGCGTCTGTATCAGCGCCGTCACTCCTGCGCAGACGATATCTTTTCCGGCCTCTGCAAAGCCTGCATGGCCAGAGACCGTAATCCTGCCCTTCCGGACGCATACTGCAATCAATCACACCACTCCTTTACTGTCCCGGTCATTCCCCGCCGGTGGGAGATATTGGATCACCGCCTCTCTACTGATAACCGCTTCCCGTCAAATGATATCTTGTCTCCAATTTCAGCAATCTGACCATTGACCCTCACCCCTTTCAGTTTCTCAGCTCCATCAGCCAGATAATATATAAACTTCACGCTCCCATAATTAATGCGGGCAGCCAGCCAATCAGGAGCCAGCATGTCCGCATTCTCAGTTATCCTGTATTCATATTTCGTAATGCCACCTCCTAAAAATGGGTATAAAAATACCACCGGCCATTTCTGACTGGTGGTACCTATTCTGCAATCTCTGCTAAATGCTTCTTAGTCTTTATTGCCTTTTCTAAATCATGTATATAATCTTTATATCCTGACTGATCGTACTCTACGGATGTTTCCCCATCAGGATTATATCCAAATAGGCTTTTGTATTCAGCGCGAAGTTCTTTTAAGCGATCGGTATCTTTACCATACCACATTACTTTATCACTCTCCTTATACGTTCGTCCATTTCTTTTGATGTTTCTGGGAATAATGTGTTAAACAAATCTAATACCTTCTCATCTTGATTATATATCATTCTGCCATATTGCGCAAACGCTTCTTTTTCGAGAGCTAGCTTTCTATCCCAGTATCCTGGCTCTCTATGCCCCCACCCCAAAAAGATACTTCCTTTGCTACATCCATGTATTATATCCGATATTCCCCTATACTCCATCCTCATTTCAAAATCCGTTGTACCGGTTTTAAAAGAATCAGGAAATCTTTCTTTTAACATTTCTTCAATAGATTTCCCATACCCTTTTGACATATTTTGTAACCTGCGGAAGTCTTGTGATATTGAACGGGAAAAGGCTCCATTCTCTGTCAATCCATAAGTATCATCTATTTCATGGAATAATTCATGTGCCACAGAATCTGATTTTGCATATTTTGACAAATATACCGTATTTTCTTTTGATGAGTATCTTGTTTTACTTCCCTTAGCACGTTTTATCGTTACCCTCTCAAGAGATTGTTCAAGTAGAAGCTTTACATCCATACTTTTCATTTTTGATAATCCAGCTTCAAACTCTTTTCGCTGCTTCGATATTCCCGAAATTTTCTCGAAGATAGCTCTTCCACCATCGGACTCATCCTCCTTTTTCTTTTTCAACCGGTTCCACTCTTCCGTAGTTCCACCCTTACTCAGATAGTCCAACCATGCCTCATAGTCTTCGCTATCCTCGTAAGCACTGGTACTGCATTTGCATCGCGGATGCATCGGCGGAGCATTTGTTCCAGACATCATCTTTTTTAATTTGAAGTGTTTTCCATCCAGAGCCCGGCAAATCGGGCATACAGTTCCTAGCGCAAGGAAGGTATACTCCTCGAAGCCATTCCGCTCAAAGGACTGCTTCTGCGCTTCCGTCTGCACCCTCGCCAGCTCCGTGATCATCAATCGCTCTGCGTTACTCTGGCTGACTCCGAAGCGCTTCCGGAGATGCGTTGCCAACCGTCTCGGATTCTGCCCCTGGATCAGGCCAGTCTGCAGTAGGCTGGACAACTCATTTTTAAGCATGTCCTGATACATCCAAATCCGGTCTGAATACGTGGCGTTGTGGAAAGATGCGTTCACAATAGCATTGGCGGCCTTCGCATTATTCTGGATCGTCTTCCCGAGAATCCCGGCCTGCCGCTCAAACTCTGATATCGTCCGCTCGGTCAGAATCTCTTCGTAATACTTCTGAAGCTCATCGAATCCGGCTACCATCTCCAGCCCGATCTGTGCTTTTAGAAGCTCCAGCCGGTTCACCTTCATGGTCATGTTGTACAG